>Ga0209633_10000011_pt1 | contig 235893 bp, 195 predicted proteins | sample Cruoilmetagenom1_FD_187290 | JGI IMG/M metagenome (GOLD analysis project Ga0209633, IMG submission 187290) | Oil polluted marine microbial communities from Coal Oil Point, Santa Barbara, California, USA - Sample 1 (SPAdes) (version 2) | ecosystem: Environmental > Aquatic > Marine > Oil seeps ... | reverse complement strand
TAATTATAGGTGCTTTTACCCCTCTTAAAAAAGATTTATTTCCAATAAAGATTCTGGCTTCGTCCCATAAATTGAGATCAATAAATGTCTGAATGGTTTGTGTTCCTCCTTCAACAATAAGAGATTGGATTTCATACTCAAATAACACATCATTAATTTGTTGGACAATATTTTTAGAAAAATCTAACTTCCTATAGATTAAATTTTCAGAATCTTCTTTTTTCTTTGCAGTAAAAATGATTGTTTTTACTTTACCATCTAAGACATGATAGTTATCCGGAATTCTTAACTTACCATCTAAAACCAAACGTAAAGGATCATTACCTTGCCAATATCGTACATTTAATTTAGGATTATCATTCATAACGGTATTAGTACCGACTAATATAGCTTGCTCTTCTGCCCTCCATTTATGCACCAATTGCCTTGAATATTCATGAGTTATCCATACCGGCTGAAGCTGAGACGCATCAATTTGAACTTGCTTAAGCTTTTTATTATCGGTTTTTAATCCATTTTGTAGAATTACAGAATCTTTAGAAAAGTCAGGGCTCACAAACCCATCTATAGTTTCTGCCCATTTCAATATAATATAAGGCCTTTTCCTTGTGTGATAAGTAAAAAAACGTTTGTTCATGGCAATACACTCATCTTTTAATACCCCAACAATCACTTCACAACCATGCTGTTGCAATTTTTCTATTCCTTTTCCCGCTACCTTAGCAAACGGATCAATACAACCCACAACAACTTTTGGTATCTTACTTTTTACTATTAAATCTGAACAAGGTGGTGTTTTACCAAAATGATTACATGGCTCTAAACTTACATACAGAGTCGACTTTGCCAACAGGCTTTTATCCATTACAGCAGTAATAGCATTTACTTCTGCATGATGCCCTCCAAACGGACTCGTATACCCCTCAGCAATAATTACATTATTGTATACAATAACACAACCAACCGTAGGATTAGGCCTAGTAGTTCCCAGTCCATTTTTTGCTAATTCCAAACAGCGTTTTATATATTTTTCATGTATCTTCACTTCACAAAAATACAGTTTAAAGTTTAGTTTTTAGAAATATGACAATTAGAAAAATCAAACCTTCAGACAATACTGAAATTGAACAAATTATCAAGGCTGCTATTCTGGAGTTTGGTTTACCCACAGTAGGAACTGCCTATGAAGATATTGAAACTAACAAAATGTACGAATCTTACCAAGGAGAAAAAGAGATCTATTTTGTTATTGAAAATAATGGCAAAATTTTGGGCGGTGGCGGAATTAAACCCTTAAAGAACAATACTAAAAATATTTGTGAACTACAAAAAATGTACTTTTCTCCACTAGTAAGAGGTAAGGGATATGGTAAAAAAATGATAGAAAAATGCCTACAAGCTGCTAAAGATTTTGGCTATAACCATTGTTATTTAGAATCAGATCCTTCTATGGAAGTGGCTATCCACATCTATAAAAAACATGGATTCTCTCTTTTAAATGCACCTCTTGGAGGAACCGGACACCATGCTTGTGATATTTGGATGCTTAAAAAATTAGATGCTGATTTCTAAAATTCACAGTAATTGATGATTTTTATGCGCGATAAAAAAGATTATGACCTTACTTAAATTAAAAACAAAATTCTTAGAAGATTTGGCAAATTTGTACCCAAAAGAAGAAATATTATCTTTTTTTAGTTTGTTGATAGATTTTATATTAGGCTTATCCAAAGTTGATATTGCCCTTCATCCAAATCGGACTATTGAAGAAAATACACTCAACTTTTTTTATAATGCTTTAAATGATTTACAAAATGAAAAACCCATTCAATATATAATAGGTACCACTGAATTTTACGGTTTACCATTTTACGTGAATAATAATGTATTGATACCAAGACCAGAGACCGAAGAATTGGTGGAGTGGATGTTAAATAAATTGAACCTGCAAAACTCAGCACTCAAAGCTCAACCCTCAACACTTAACATCTTAGATATTGGTACAGGTAGCGGATGCATAGCTATAGCTTTAGCTAAAAATCTACCTGATGCTTCCGTAGTTGCGATTGATATTTCAACAGATGCTTTGCAAATTGCACAACAAAATGCATTATTGAACAAAGTCAATATTAATTTTATTGAACACGATATACTTAACCCTAAGACCCTACAATCATCAAGTAATATAGAGCAGCATCTTAAATTTGATATTATCGTTAGTAACCCACCCTATGTGCGTCATTTAGAAAAACAAGAAATAACAGATAATGTATTGTTACACGAACCACACTTAGCTCTGTTTGTTGAAAACGACAACCCTTTGTTATTTTATGATAAAATTGCAGATTTTGCGAAAAGGAACTTAACTGAGAATGGACAAATCTATTTTGAAATCAACCAATATTTAGGTCAAGAAACCACTAGATTACTCAAAGAGAAAGGATTTAAAAATATTGAATTAAAAAAAGATTTTTTAGGTAATGACAGGATGGTTAGAGGCATATATTTCTAATCAATCTATACTTCAATTCATTTGAATTTTCAATAGAACAGTTATAATTCAAGGAAATTTCGTTTTTTAATAAACAATTTCAATACTCTTAAAAATTCAAAATAATATTAACGAGACACAGCTATGGCCTAAGTTTTAATTGAATTCTAATTTCAATAACATAAAAAAACCAACGTTAGAAAACGTTGGTTTTTTTATAAGATCTAGAAACAAGTTAAGGGTAATCCTCCCTTCTACAAATGAATTACTTCATCATAAGCATCAGCAACGGCTTCCATAACCGCTTCGCTCATGGTTGGATGTGGATGGATAGTTTTTAACACTTCATGTCCGGTAGTTTCTAATTTTCTACCTAATACGGCCTCTGCAATCATATCAGTTACACCGGCACCAATCATATGACAACCTAACCATTCGCCATATTTGGCATCAAAAATAACCTTTACAAACCCATCTGTAGCTCCTGCTGCTGTAGCTTTACCTGATGCTGAAAATGGAAACTTACCTATTTTCAAATCGTAACCCGCATCCTTGGCTTGTGCTTCAGTCATACCAACACTAGCTATTTCAGGTGTAGCATAAGTACAACCTGGAATATTACCATAATCAATTGCTTCCGGCTCTAATCCCGCTATTTTCTCCACACAAGTTATACCTTCTGCCGAGGCAACATGAGCTAAGGCCGGACCATCAACAACATCACCAATGGCATAATAACCGGGAATATTGGTTTGGTAATAACTATTTACTAATATTTTATCTTTATCAGTGGCGATTCCCACATCTTCTAATCCTATATTTTCAATATTGGTTTTAATACCTACAGCAGAAAGCACTATATCGGCTTCTAAAACTTCTTCACCTTTTTTAGTTTTTACGTTGGCTTTTATACCAGAACCGGAAGTATCAACAGAAGTCACACTAGATTCAGTCATTACTTTAATGCCTGATTTTTTAAAGGAACGTTCAAATTGTTTAGAAACATCAACATCTTCCAGAGGTACTAAATTTGGTAAAAATTCAACTACAGTAACATCGGTTCCCATGGCATTATAAAAATGAGCAAACTCAACACCAATAGCTCCGGAGCCGACTACTATCATTTTTTTAGGCTGCTTAGTTAAAGACATCGCCTCACGATAACCAATTACTTTTTTACCATCTATTGGTAAAAATGGTAATTGACGGGAACGTGCACCTGTAGCCACAACAATATGATCAGCTGTATATTCAACGGTTTTTTTATGACTATCTGTAACATCAACTTTTTTACCTGGTTTTACTTTACCAAATCCATCAATAACATCAATTTTATTCTTTTTCATTAAAAACTGAACGCCTTTACTCATGCCATCCGCCACATTTCTACTGCGTTTTATAACTGCAGAAAAATCCTTATCAATTTCCTTGGCTTTTAAGCCATAAGCATCTACATGTTTTAAATAATCATAAACTTGAGCACTTTTTAAAAGTGCTTTAGTAGGAATACAACCCCAGTTAAGACAAATCCCCCCTAAATTTTCTTTTTCTACAATAGCCACTTTAAAACCTAACTGAGAAGCTCTAATGGCTGTTACATATCCGCCGGGTCCACTTCCTATAATAATGATGTCGTATTTCATAATGATGATTATTTATTGGTATTTTATTTTTTATTCAAACTAAATTTTGCATAAAAATTCCTTCTCTTTATGCGGTTAGCGTCGTTACAAATTTAATCAAATTTTATTGCTTTTACAGGACTAATTTTACTTACTAAATAAGAAGGTATCAACAACATCAACAAACACAAAACAAGTGTACCCGCATTTAGTAATAAAACATAGCCCAAACTAATATATACGGGAGCTTCACTAACATAATAATTTTCAGGATCTAGTTGAATAAATCCAAAATATTTCTGTAATAACAACAAACTGACACCAATAACATTACCCCAAATCATTCCTTTTGCAATTAAGTAGGCAGCATTGTACAAAAATACTTTACGGATACTCCAATTAGTACTTCCTAATGATTTCAAAATACCAATCATCTGTGTACGTTCTAAGATTAAGACCAATAAAGCCGTAATCATATTGATACCGGAAATTAAGATCATAATAAAAATAATGACAATAATATTGGTATCTAATAAACCCAGCCATTCAAATATGGCAGCATATTTTTCTGAAATAGTATGTGCATTTAATGTTGAGCCAACTTGTTGGTAAATTTCACTTCCTTTTTCTTCAAGTTCATCAAAATCATCCAATAATACCTCAAAGCCACCAATCTGATTAGATTCCCATTTATTGAGACGTTGTACATGTTTAATATCTCCTATAACAAATTTATCGTCAAAGTCTTTAAATCCTGAATTGTAAATTCCTACTATATTAAAAATCCTAAGATTTGGGGTTGTTGCATTATTCTTGAAAAAAAACAAGTTAAAAGTATCTTTTAACTTTAAGTTCAGTCTATCAGCAGTCAATTTAGAAATTAATACCTGATCTGACCTTTTATCAGTAATTTCAAATAAATCACCTTCAATTAAATATGATTTAAAAAAAGACCAGTCATAATCTTTATTAACACCTTTATAAATAACACCCTCAAAATCGGTTTCAGTTCTAATACTTCCCACTTTGGTGGCATATGTTTGCACATTTTTCACACCCTCAACAGTAGTGAATTTTGGATAAAAATCTTGTTCAATTAAAATAGGCGATACTGTAATTTCTGAATTGTTATCTTCAAAATTAGCAATTTGTATATGACCGTTAAAACCCGATATCTTTTCTTTAATTTTTTTTTGCAGACCAACACCGGTTGCAATAGAAATCAACATGATAATAATACCTAATGCAATAGCTGTAATTGCAATTTTTATTATTGATGAGGATATACTACTTTTATACTGTTTACCAGCAATAATTCTTTTAGCTAAAAATAACTCGTAATTCAAATCTTATGGTCTATATCAATTTCAAAAATACATATTTCTTTTGGGTTTTTATTTTAGTTTTCGGATTCATTTCCTGTGCTAAAAAATCTTCTAGCAAAACTATCAAAAAAAATCACCAAATTAGTCAAAACATAGCACCTGACAGCTTGTCACCTGATGGTATTATTGATGATTTAATTATTTCTAAACCAGTAGATTATTTGTACTTAATTAAACAAAAAGTTATAGGTGTTGTTGGAAACCAAACTAGCGTTGTAAAAAACAAAAATAATAGTTTTACACACCTAGTCGACACTTTAATTTCATTAAAAATTGATATAAAAAAAGTATTTTCACCCGAACATGGCTTTAGAGGGAAAGCAGATGCCGGAGAAAAAATAGACGATGCTAAAGACACAAAAACAGGACTCCCCTTAATATCATTATATGGAAAAAACAGAAAGCCTTCGCAGGAACAATTAAAGGATCTTGATGTGGTTATTTTTGACATACAAGATGTCGGTGTAAGATTTTATACCTACATTTCCACTTTGCATTATGTAATGGAAGCATGTGCAGAAGCAAATATTTCATTAATTGTAATTGACAGACCCAACCCAAATTCTCATTACATAGATGGTCCACTTTTAGAAATTGAACATAAAAGTTTTGTGGGCATGCATCCGGTACCTGTAACTTATGGAATGACTATTGGAGAATATGCAAAAATGATTAACGGTGAAAAATGGTTAAAAGACGGTTTACAATGTGAATTAACAATAATGCCTATTAAAAACTATACACATCAGACCATGTATAGCTTACCGATTAAGCCTTCTCCTAATCTTCCTAATGATGTTTCTATAAACCTTTACCCTAGTTTATGTTTTTTTGAAGGAACGACCGCTAGTGCAGGCAGAGGTACTGCAATGCAATTTCAAATTTTTGGAGCTCCGTATTTACCGAAAAAAGAATTTTCTTTTAGTTTTACTCCAATAGCCAATGAGGGAGCAAAACATCCTAAATTTAAAGGAGAATTGTGTTATGGAAAAGACCTAAGAAAGACTAAAAGGCTAAATGCAATAGATTTAAGCTGGATTGTTGAATGTTATAAAGCAAGTAACAATAAATCTCAGTTTTTTAATCCATTTTTGACCAAATTAGCGGGGACAAAGAATTTACAACAACAAATAGAAAGTGGTTTGACCGTAGAAGAAATTAGAACAACTTGGCAACAAGGTTTAGAATCATTTAAAAAAACCAGAAGTAATTATTTAATTTACGACTAGTCTTTAAAGTGGCAATCTCTTCTGCAACGCTTCAATTATATTAAATGCAGCGGGACACACTTCAGTGTTTTTTAAAGTTAGATGTGTCAATTGTATAAACTTTTTTCTATTGGTATGTGGGTATTCACTACATGCTTTGGGTCTTACGTCATAAATGATACAAGTATTATCGGTTTCATCTAAAAAAGTGCATGGAGCTTGCTTCAGCACCATAAAATCATCTTCATCTTTTTGTAAATAAGTAAAAATAAATTGCTGCTCTTTTATTTTTAAATGCTTTGCGATACGAGAAATATCTTTATTCGTGAAAATAGGACTCGTAGTTTTACAACAATTTGCACATGTTAAACAGTCAAACTTATCAAATTCATCCTCATGTAAATCTTGCATCAAGACATCCAATCGCTTTGGAGATTTTTTTCTCAACTTTGCAAAATACTTTGCTGTAGTTGCCTTCTTCTCTTTTGATAATTCTGCTAAATTCTCTAGTGAAGCTCTCATTAATTGAACCAAAATGTTATCCCTTTTATTTTAGCCAAATCGGGTATTTGTTCTAATTTAATTTTTTGAGTACCAAAATCATTAATACCTAATTCTTTCTTATCAATAGTTATAGTTGCATTTAATTCATCAACAAATAAAATAGCAGTACTAAATGTAGACTGTACTTTATTGACTGTATAATTATCAATAACATCTTTAAAAGAAGATTTTAGGCCTAAACCTTTAATAGTTTTATAATTTTTATCAAAAATTTGAACATTATCAATTACCGAAGCCGAATCTTGCTCTACCTTAGGCGTTATAGTCAATAAATGATTTCCTTGTTTGTTATAGATCAAATATTCATCATAAGACGATTCAGCAACATTATCTTCACCTAAATGTGATACTATAGAATCTTTCTCAAAAATGGACTCCAACTCTTGAATTTTAGTTATAGATGTAATTTTACCTATTTGCTCCTTAGCTAAAGTGTAATTTGTTTCTTCCTTACACTGTATCATTAATACTGATACAGCAACTAGCAATATTATTATCTTTTTCATATTGTATTTATTATATTATTTCATAGCCTTCTTCAATATTCCTAAAACCCCTCTCATAAAAGTCGCACTGGTCAATACCTTAATAATAGGATTGGTACGGGTACTTCTTCTACTGGTACTTTTTCTTTTTGTTTTAGCTTTGGTTTCTTTTTCTTTAGCTTCTAGCTCTTCTGCCTTTTCAATTTTTTTATTTAGCATTTCATAAGCACTATCTCTATCAAGAACTTCATTATACTTTTTTGCTATTTTAGAATTAGAGATTAAAGTATCTAGTTCATCTTTAGTTAAAATATCCATCCTGCTCATAGGTGCTCTTAGCATAGTTCTGGCTAATGGTGTTGGTATCCCTTTTTCATTCAAACAAGACACCAGAGCTTCACCAATACCCAATTGGGTTAATACTTCGGCCGTATCGTAATATTCTGAATCAGGATAATTTTCTGCCGTTAATTTAATGGCTTTTCTATCATTAGCCGTAAAAGCACGTAGTGCATGTTGAATTTTCAATCCCAATTGCGATAATACATCTGACGGTACATCTTTAGGGTTTTGCGTAACAAAATAAATACCTATTCCTTTAGATCGAATGAGTTTAACAATACTTTCAATCTGATTAAGTAAGGCTTTTGACGCTTCATTAAATATTAAATGGGCCTCATCTATAAAAAGTATCAATTCTGGTCTACCTGAATCTCCCTGCTCTGGAAAAGTATCATAGATTTCCGCCAACAATTGTAACATAAATGTAGAAAACAATTTTGGTTTATCTTGAATATCTGTTAACCGCAGCACTGAAATCATGCCTCTTCCATTTTCATCAACCCTAGTAAGGTCACTCACTTCAAAAGAACGTTCACCAAAAAATAATTCCCCACCTTGCTGCTCAATTTCAACTACTTTACGAAGAATAGAACCGGTAGAAGAAGTTGAAATTCTTCCATATTCAGATTCCAGTTCTTTTTTACCTTCTTGTGTTGCATATTGCAATACTTTTTTAAAATCTTTTAAATCTAATAAGGGTAATTTTTTATCATCACAATACTTAAATAAAATAGCAACTATGCCGCTTTGGGTATCAGATAGATCTAAAATTCTAGACAACAAAACAGGACCAAATTCAGAAACCGTTGCTCTTAGGCGGGATCCATTCTGTTCTGAAATGGTCAAAATTTCCACCGGAAAGCCTTTTGCTTCAAAGGGTAATCCTATTTTTTGATGACGTTCATCAATTTTTGGATGACCAGGACTTGCCTTTGCCAATCCACTTAAATCACCTTTTACATCCATCAAAAGCACGGGAATTCCTTTTTCTGACAAATTTTCAGCCAATACCTGTAAAGTTTTGGTTTTTCCTGTACCTGTTGCCCCTGCTATTAAACCATGTCTATTAAGTGTTTTTAATGGTATGTTTACAAATGCTTCTGTAATAGTTTCTTCACCTAACATCGCAGCACCTAATGTAATATGCTCTCCTTTGGCTTTATATCCGTCGTTTATATAATTGAAAAATGCTGTTGATTCACTCATTAAGATTGCTTTTAATTAAGATGATAAAAATAAGATTAAATATCACAAATTAAAAGATTGTAAGGAATTAATATTTCCATATCAATTACGCAATGATTAAAACCTGTTTATTCTTTAGTTTAGAAACGCTTATTTCTTACCTTTGCCGAATCTTTTTTTATTAAATTTAATCGTAATGAAAAATTATTTAAAGTTGATTTTAGGTATCTTTATTATAGCCTTAACCGCCTGTTCAACTCATAACAAAACCGAGTTAGAATTTTTGCAATCTCAAGAAAAAACCAAACTCGGTCTTCCCTTTTCTGATGCTGTAAAAGTAAATGATATGCTTTTCCTAGCCGGACAAATTGGTATGGATCATGCTGTTAGAAAATTAGTTGAAGGTGGTATTGAAGCAGAAACAGCACAAGTTTTAGAAAATATAAAAGCCGTTTTAAAGGCAAATGGATCAGATTTAGATCATGTAGTTAAATGCACAGTAATATTAGCTGATATAAATGATTTTGCTGCAATGAATAAGGTCTACATATCTTATTTTAAGCATAATTTCCCGGCTAGAACCACTTTTAGTGCTCAACTGGTTGCCGGTGCAAAAATTGAAATTGAAGCCCTTGCAGTGATTAAATAAATATGGATAAAAAAATTCAATTATTGTTAGACAAAGGAGAAATGCTTCCCTTAATGGAAGAGTTCTATACCATTCAAGGCGAAGGTTACCATACAGGTACTGCGGCCTATTTTATCAGGGTTGGTGGTTGCGATGTGGGCTGCCATTGGTGCGATGTTAAAGAAAGTTGGAATGCTGAATTACACCCTGCTACAATAACTGACACTATAGTTGAGAATGCCAGTAAATATAGTGATACAGTAGTTATAACGGGTGGAGAGCCATTAATGTGGAATATGGATTATATTACCAATAAGCTACAATTAAAAAATATTAAAACGCATATTGAAACTTCCGGTGCTTATTCTTTGTCTGGAAAATGGGACTGGATCTGCCTTTCTCCAAAAAAGAATAAATTGCCACACCCGGAAGTATATCAAAAAGCAAATGAATTAAAAGTAATTGTCTATAATAAAAATGATTTTCAATTTGCAGAAGAACAAGCTTCAAAAGTGAGTAGCAATTGCGTATTGTTTTTACAACCGGAATGGAGTAATCAAGAAAAAATGACGCCACTTATTGTAGATTATGTAATGCAACATCCTCAATGGAAGATATCATTACAAACACATAAATATTTAAATATTCCTTAACTTACAGAAATATGACGTTCTGTAATGCTCAAAATTCTTTCAAACTGTTCTTTTAAGCCCATATCACTATTGTCAAATTCTATGGCCCCCTTAGCTTTTATCAGCGGGGAATCTTTACGAGTTGAATCTAAATAGTCTCTTTGTTCTACATTATGTAGCACTTCTTCATAAGAAACATCATGACCTTTTTCCAACAGTTCTTTATAACGTCTGGTTGCTCTTTTCTCTGGAGAGGCGGTCATAAATAATTTCAACTCTGCCTCAGGGAAAACCACGGTTCCTATATCTCTACCATCCATAACTATACCACTTTCCTCTCCCATCTTTTGTTGCTGCTCAACTAATTTTTTTCGAACAGCAGAGAGTGCAGATACTGTACTTACCAATTTAGAAACTGCTAATGATCTAATTTCATTTTCAACATTTATACCATTCAAATACATTTCTGAAAATTTTAACTTCTCATTGTATTTAAAACTTAATGTAATATGTTGCAGGCTACCAATTAACGCCTCCTTTTTTAAATAATCAGTATCAACAAAATTATTTTGCATAGAGTAAAGTGTCACTGCTCTATACATGGCTCCTGTATCTACATAGAGATAACCTAATTTGTTTGCCAATTGTTTGGCTATTGTACTTTTACCAGTTGATGAAAAACCATCAATCGCTATTATTATTTTATTTGAGCTTTTCAATGTTTTAAAATGTTTTTTTTGATAAATCAATATTCAAAGTAAAAGTATTTGTATTTGTTACAGGATGGTATTTTGTAAAAGCATAATTAAATTTTAACCTGCCCATTTTTAATCCAAATCCAAACGATAAACCAGCAAAAGTTCTACTTTCTGTTAAACGTAATTCTTTACCACGTCTAAAGTTATAACCTAGTCTCAGATTAAAAACCTTATCAGGAAATAATTCTGCACCCACAACCACATGTCTAAAGGCGTTATCCATAAATGTAATATTATCATTAGTAGTTTCACCTCCAATTGTTGTTTGACTATCAGAAGGATTAGGCACGCCAACATTCCATTGCTGCAAATTATCTATAGTTATATGCCATTGTAATGGTACATTTTCAAGTTTATAGGATGCTCCAAGAGCAATTTCTAAAGGTAGCGATTCTCTAACTTCATCAAATACACTTATTTGATAACCAATATTTCTAATAACTGCAGAAATTATATATGGCTTGTTATCGTTAAAGTAGGTTAATCCAAAATCTAATGCCACACCACTAGAAGTAAAATTTTCAATACTTGAGCTGATATATTTGAGATTGGCTCCAGCATAGATATTACTTTTAGGTATTCTATAAGCATAGCCCAAGGAAAGAGATAAATCTCTAGCTGAAAAACTACCGGTTTCGGCTCCTGTTTCATCGGCTCCAATAAATTTTCCGTAGTTTACATAAGTAACTCCCGCATGTAACGTACCAAAATGTCTATTTATTAAATGTGCAAAAGTTAAAGAACCATAATTAATATCGGCTAAAAAGTCAACATAACTTGCAGATGCCTGATTATCAATTTCTTTATTAATGGTAGACGGATTCCATAATGGTTGATTTACATCGTCATACAATGTTAAAACTTCTCCTCCTAAAGCTGCTTGACGTGCAGAAGTACTTACATTTAAAAAATTAAACACCTGTTCACCACCTACTTGCGAAAAAGTCAAGGCAGAAAATAAAAAAAATAGTATGAATAATTTTTCTTTCATTTGCGTGACAAAGAAACTAGAAATATAAGTTATAACGTAATTATTTATGAATATTTTCAAATCAGTGTAAAATACCTTCTACTTTATGGTAACTGATTATCTGATAAATGCTGAAGAAATATCTTGTAAATCAATACCCCATAAAACAGGTAATACAAAATACACAAAGAGTGTAAGTATGATAATAGAAATAATATTCATAAAAATTCCTTTACTCACCATATCCGGAATTCTCAGATAACCAGAACCAAATACAACCGCATTTGGAGGCGTAGCCACAGGTAACATAAATGCACACGATGCCGCTACAGCTGCAGCGGTCATCAAGACTAAAGGATGTACTCCAACGGTGATAGCCATCGGTGCCAAGACTGGTAATAACATAGCGGTAGTTGCTAGATTAGACGTGATTTCAGTTAAAAAATTAACAGCTGTTATCAACAATAAAATCAATAAAATTATAGACAATCCTGCAAAAGCGGTCATTTGACTTCCTAACCATAATGCCAAGCCGCTTGTGTCAAAACCTTTAGCCAATGCCATACCGCCACCAAATAATAAGATTATACCCCATGGTAGTCTTACGGCCTCATCCCAATTGATTAATTTTTCCTTTTTATTTTTTGATGGTAATAAAAAAAGAATAACCGCAAAAAAGATAGCAATAATAGTATCGTCTATAGCAGGCAATATTTTTTTCAATAGAAATGATCTGGTAATCCAAGAAAAAGCTGTCAATGCAAAAATAAAGGATACCATTTTTTCTTCGTAGGAAATCTTACCTAACAATTTTATCAATCTTTTTATTTCTTCTCTTCCACCGGGAAATTCTTTTTGTTTAAATGAAAAAGCATAACGTGTAAGATATTTCCAACAAATAAATAATAAGACCAGTGAGATAGGAAATCCAAACATAAACCATTGCGAAAAGGTAATTTCATAATTATATGTTTTTTCAACTACTCCGGCAAGCACTAAATTTGGTGGTGTACCAATCAAAGTAGCCATACCTCCAATTGAAGCACTATAAGCAATGGCCAACATTAGAGCTTTACCAAAAATAAGATTTTCGTCTGCAATTGTATCAGGATTATCCTTTAATTGTTTGATAATAGCTATACCTATGGGTAACATCATTACGGAAGTTGCAGTATTAGATATCCACATAGATAAAAATGCTGTGGCTATCATAAATCCTAAAATTATTTTTCTAACATCTGAGCCTATAATATTAATTATATTTAAGGCAATCCGTTTGTGTAAATTCCACTTTTCAATGGCAATGGCAATGATAAAACCACCCATATATAAAAAGACAAATTTATGACCAAAAGATGCAGTCGTGGCTCCAATATCTAATCCTCCCGACAAAGGAAATAAAACAATGGGCAATAAAGCGGTTACAGCAATTGGAATAGCTTCGGTTATCCACCAGATGGCAATCCAAAGTGTTGATGCTAATACCGCATTAGCTTCTTTTGATAAACCCTCAGGGTGAAAAAATAGTAATGTTAAGACAAAAACAACTGGACCTAGCAGGAGTCCGATACGTTGGATTAGGTTTCTGTTAGACATGAGATTTGAAAAAAATTCTTTAAAGTTTTGTTTGTAAATCTAACAATTATTTTATTCTCACCTTTAGTCTGTAGTGATATTTTAATCTACAAATACAAACTTTTTTTGAAAAACACCGACAGTAGCAAGATCTTTATCATTGCCATTAGAAACACTTAGCATAGATAAAATAAAAAAGAAATTATATTGCTATTTATAATTATTAATCGAAGTAATTGTTACTAACTAAACTACCTCCACAAACAAACCTTCATCCGTTTTTGTAACTGTAGCCAATTTATGTTTAGTGAGACCTTTTATAGTTTTATCCCATTTTTTATTGCTTAAACCAGATTGTATCTTTAATTCGCTCAACGTCATCTTTTCTGATTTTTGAAGTAATGCCAATACTGCTTTTTCTTCGTCTGTCAATTCAACTGCCTTACGTTCCGGTCTCATTTGCGGAAAGAATAATACTTCTTGTATAGATTGGTTATTTGTTAAAAACATAATCAGCCTATCCATACCAATCCCCAAACCTGATGTTGGCGGCATACCATATTCTAAAGACCTTAAAAAATCATAATCAATAAACTCAGTGGCCTCATCATCTCCTTTTTGAGCCAATTTTAATTGATGTTCAAAACGTTCTCTTTGATCTATTGGATCATTTAATTCTGAATAAGCATTGGCCACTTCTTTACCACAAACCATCAACTCAAAACGTTCCGTTAATTCAGGGTTAGTTCGATGTTCTTTACACAAGGGACTCATTTCTTTTGGATAATCTGTGATATAGGTAGGTTGAATATAATTCCCCTCACATTTTTCACCAAAAATCTCATCAATCAACTTGCCTTTACCCATCGTTTTATCAACCTCTATGCCCATCTCAATTGCGGCTTTACGAATTTCGTCTTCCGTTTTATTGGTTATATCAAATCCGGTAAAATGTTTGATAGCATCTGTCATTGTTACCCTGACATAAGGTGCTTTAAAATCTATCTCATGATCTCCAAAGGTTGCCTTAGTAGTTCCATTTACTTGAATAGCACAATATTCCAATAAATTTTCTACGAATTCCATCATCCAATTGTAATCTTTATAAGCTACATAAATTTCCATGGCGGTAAACTCAGGGTTATGGGTTCTATCCATCCCTTCATTACGGAAATTTTTAGAAAATTCATACACACCATCAAAGCCTCCAACAATTAATCTTTTCAAATATAATTCATTTGCAATACGCATATATAAAGGCATATCCAAACTATTATGATGCGTGACAAAAGGCCTTGCTGCTGCACCTCCTGGAATAGGTTGTAAAATTGGAGTTTCAACTTCAAAATATCCGGCATCATTAAAATACTGACGCATGGCATTGAATAATTTTGTGCGTTTTACAAAAACTTCTTTTACATGTGGATTTACCACTAAATCTGCATAACGCTGTCTATACCTTAATTCAGGATCATTAAATTCATCATGGGTATTTCCTTCAGCATCAACCTTAGGTAAAGGCAAAGGTCTTAAAGCTTTACTAAGCAATGTGAAATTTTTTACTTTGATCGTTTTTTCACCAACTTTAGTTAAAAATAACTCACCTTCAATACCAATAAAATCGCCAATGTCTAATAATCTTTTATAGACATCATTATATTTACTTTTATCCTCGTCAGGACAAATTTCATCTCTTTTAAAATATACTTGTATTCTTCCTTGACTATCTTGTAGCTCTGCAAAACTAGCATTTCCTTGGATGCGACGCGACATTAAACGACCTGCAACAATCACTTTTTTACCTTCTTCAAAGACTTCTTTAATCTCTTTAGAGGTGTGGTTTACCGGAAATAAATCTGCGGGATAAGGATTGATACCCAGATCACGAAGCTTTTGTAATTTTTCTCGTCTTACTGTTTCTTGTTCAGAAAGTGCCATAAATAATCTTTTATTATAGCTGGCAAATATACTATATTTTCAAGAGAAAAACCTGTAACAAAATTGTCAAAAACGCGTCATATAGTCTGTAAAAATCAATTATCTTTGTAAAATTATTAAAATGGGATGTTTTAGAGTATTATTATCCATTATTTGTCCACCATTAGCTGTTGTTGATAAGGGTTGTGGTTCTATTGTAATTGTATTTATTCTTACTATTTTAGGATGGGTTCCCGGTGTAATTGCTGCATTAATTATTTTAAATAATCCAAAAAACTAACATTATGAAACGAGCATGTTAGAGTTTGTTATACCCAAGGGATGATTAATAGCGAACCGCATGTGACCGTTAAAAAACTATAAATATAAACACATGAAAACAAAAACTTTATTTCTTTTTATTGGAGTTGTACTACTACTCACAAGCTGTATGTTTACTGAAGAAATATATATAAATAAGAATGGCAGTGGTAACTATGCCTTTAAAATAGACATGAGTGAAATGTTAACTTCTATGGAAGGCGAAACAACTAAAGATTCTCTAAAAAAATCTAAAGCACTTGATACTATCATTTTTTTTAAAGATATTATCATTGAGAACAAAGATAGTATCGCTAAACTTTCTAAAGAAGATCAACAGCTTATTAATGAACTACAAGATTTAAAATTACACATGTTGGTTAATGAAGAAAAAAAACAAATGCTTCTTGATTTTAATTTGGATTTTAAAAATTTAGATGAATTAAAAAATATTCAAAAAAAGATAAATAAAGCTCAAGCATTAAATGATAAGAAAAATAATCCTCAAAAGGACATGACATTTAATGCAGATGTAACATATACACTAGATAAAAAGATGTTCTCTAGAAACGTAAAATTAAAAAATTTATCTACAGAAGAGTTTGAAAAGCATACAAAATCAACCTCTATGCTTGAGGGTACTTATCAACTGATTTATCACTTTGAAAAAGATATTAAAAGTGTATCGTATAAGTTTGCTCAAATTAGTGCTGATAAAAAAACGATGACTATTGAGGTTGACATGGATACATTGATAAAAAATCCTAAATTACTAGACTTTCAAGTGAGATTGAAATAAAAGTCTCCCACTCCAACCCTTTTTTAAGAGAAGGACTAGAATTTATATCGCATATAATAATGAAAGTAATACATCTTCAAGACCTTGGTACTAGAGATTATAAAGAAACTTTAGATTATCAAAAAGAATTATTTGAGGAAATTTTGCAAACGAAGCAAAATAACAGAAATGAGAACCTCAACATTAAAACCAAAAATTACTTTTTGTTTGTAGAACATCCGCATGTGTATACATTGGGTAAAAGTGGAAACATAAATAATTTACTACTTACAAAAAAACAACTTACTGAAAAGAAAATTTCCTATCAGAAAGTAGATCGCGGTGGCGATATTACTTATCATGGTTTTGGACAAATTGTGGGTTATCCTATTTTAGATCTTGAAAATTTCTTTACTGATATTCATAAATACTTGCGTTATTTAGAAGAAATTATGATTAAAGTTTTAGACGAATATGGTCTAAAAGGAGAGCGAAGTGATGGTGAAACCGGTGTTTGGTTAGATGTAGGTACTCCATTTGCCCGTAAAATTTGTGCCTTAGGTGTACGTAGTAGCCGATGGGTAACCATGCATGGTTTTGCTTTGAATGTAAATACCAATCTAGGTTATTTTGATCATATTATTCCTTGTGGCATTCGAGGTAAAGCTGTTACTTCTATGGAAGTTGAACTCGGTAAAAAAATAGATGTTATAGAAGTAAAAGAGAAAATTTTAAAACATTTTACAGAGCTTTTTGGAGCATCACCTCAACTCCTCTCGAAAGGAGAAGAACTAGATTCTATTTAAAATTTTATTATATATAAATCAAATACTTCTCGATACTATTTTTCTACGAAAATTCACTCGAAGTGAAGGTATAGTCCTAAATGTCAGATAGAGTGATTCGATTTCAAGAGCATTGTATCAAGAACATGCATCAGGTCAAATTCACGTCAATCTTCTTCGTTAAAATACACCTTATAATATTGCATTTTCCGCTCTTCGTCATAGCCTTTTTCTAAATATTCTTCGGCTGCATCTGGTGCATCAATATCTAGTTTTATTTGGATATTTGTATCTAATTTTATCTCAGTTTTTATCTTCTTTTTTTGTTTTTTTACTACTGCTTGAGAAATTGCAAATTGATTGCGAACCAAAACGCCATTTATATCTTCAAATTGTTTTTTGTAATCATCAAACAAATCCTTACTATTATCTTCTTCGAAAATAGATTCTTTAAAATCGTGAATATTTACCGTTTCATTTTCTTTAAAAAAGTCAATGGTTTGTGCTAAAAACTGATTTTGTTGTTGATTTCCAAATTCTTCTTTGATAACTTCTTCAGAGAAATCTTTACATAGATCTATATACACTTGTGTATGCCTATTGCTATCATCAGCATATTTGATATTTAAAAAATGATTGACCCAATATTGGGCATCATAATTATTATTATCAACAGTCAATACGGTAAGACCTGCATCATCTTGAGAATTGATTATTAAACAGCCTTTATCTACTTTTTTAGTGCTGATTCCTTTCTGAACAAATACATCATAACTATTATTTTCTAGGTAGGTTTGAAAAAAATCTGCTTTGTTTTCAATCTTAAATATACCGAGTGCCTGAGTATTGGCCTCTCTATATTCTATATCATCAAATAAAACGATAAGCACATCGCCTGTTTTTATTTGTGCAGAATTTGATTGTTCAAAAAGATGTTTTACACTATTTTTAGAAATTTCAATAAAAATATTCTCGTCTTTGAATACTTGTTGAGCATAACTATTAATTTCGTTTAAACTAATATCAGCGTGATGGCTAAAGCGATAACTTTCTGTTAAATTGGCAAAAGGTTTTAACAAAAAAGGTTGCATTAATTTGTAGCTGTCTTCATCAAACGTGACCACATCTTCTGAAAATACATTTTTTGCGTCATTAAATTTATTACCTACTTTATGGATGATGAATTTAGAAATATATGCCTTGTTTCTTTTAATCATTTGGTTTTAATTTTGGATGGCAAATGTAGGGATTTGCTTTCTAAAAAATGATATATCCCATTCTAAAATCCCTGCCTGACGGCAAGGCAGGCTTCCCTAAGGGAAGGTCTTTTAATTGGAATATTTTTTAATAGTTGTAGTAGTTTTTTACTCACAAATTTTCTACTTTTTTTGTGGTGTTCGTGATTTTTCTTTGAAAAGTTCATGGTTTCTATAGTTTTAATACGTTAATGAATTTATTTTAAGTTATTGATCAATTGACAGTAATTGTATCAGTTTGATTGCCGACCCCCGAGGACTCGGGGGAGGTTTATCGAGAATTTTTAAGTAACAAATTCTTCTCGATACTCCACGCTAAAAAGCGTGGAACTCGAAGTGACGGTCTGTTTTTTTTGCATCACTTCTTAATAATTTTAAACGCTTTTATGATTTTATAGTCTGAAAAATGTAGATTTACTAAATACCGATAATTTTATAATTAACTTATATTCAGCCTGTTATTTTTAATTTTAAGGTTTTACATTTATTTATTTTCTAATGCTTCAATACGCTGTAACAGTTCATTATTCATTTTTTCTAAGACAGTAGTTTTATCATTCAATTCTTGTACTGCTTTGGTCAATACTGGTATAAAGTCATTATAACGTAAACTTAAATGTCCCTCATCATCTGTGGTTAACATACCATTATTTGTATAACCTAATTTGTTCAATAGTAGTTCTACATCTTGTGCTATAAAGCCTATTTCTCGGGTATTGGTTTCATTATTTTTACGCACATAATCAACCGGTTTTAATTGATTTACCATATTTAAACCATAAGCTAAGGGTTGAATATCATCTTTCCAAGCGGCATCAGAGGTAACTGTCCATGCTACTTGAATACCGGCATAAATAATTTGGTTGTTACCAATACGTACTTGATGAGAAGCTGTTGCATTAGGTACTTGAGCGTCTGCCCCAACGCCAATATTATTGCTACCAGTAGTAAGATCGTTTAAGGCATCATTGCCCACAGCTACATTATAACTAGCGGTAGTGTTTTGTAGTGCTTGCCTTCCTATTGCTGTATTAAAATTTCCCGTTTTGATGTTAAAAAGTGAAGAAGTTCCAATTGCTGTATTATTATTACCTTCAGTATTGTTAAAAAGTGCTAGAATCCCATTGGCCGTATTATCATTACCTTTAGTATTGTTAAAGAGTGCTTGTATCCCATTAGCTGTATTATCATTACCCGTAGTATTATTATATAGTGATCGATATCCATTTGCTGTATTACTAGACCCCTTGTTTTTGTATAATGCCTCAGATCCAGTTGCCGTATTACGGTTCCCTACTTTGTTAAATAATAGTGCCTTAACGCCAATTGCTGTATTATGTGACCCTATAGTATTTTCCAAAAGTGCCGTATGACCATTAGCTGTGTTGTCCGACCCTGATATGTTTTTATTTAAAACTCCATACCCAATTGCTGAATTCCTATTACCTTCTGTATTTGCCTGAAGCGAAACATATCCAAACGCAGTATTTTCAGACCCCGTTATGTTTTTATGTAGTGCCTGAAGACCTACAGCTACATTTTTATTGTCTGTACCATCATCATTAGCACCTGCAGCCAACCCTAAAAACAATGAAGAGCCATTTCCTAATCCTTGATTATCAGATTTGGCATCAGACAAATCGTCTATTTTAGTTACACCACCACTATTATTATCTATATAGGTTTTTATCGCTTTTTCTGTAGGGATAGCTTTATCACTATTACTGGCCAATGTACCATCTGTAGAAATTTCATTGGCAGCAGAGCCAAATTGTAATTGTATATTGCCACCTACTTCTAGGTTGCTATTAATTTGTACTAAACCTCTATTACTATTTATAATATCATCACCATCCTTATACCAATAATTATTACCTGCACTTAAAGCATAAGGTACTGCCATCATTTCTGTAGTTCCGATTTCTATACCATTAATAGAAACAGTAATGTAAGTCTCAAGTCCCCGTTCTAATGAAAAATAATCTCCTTTTAAAACAGTGCCATTTCCAATTTTTAGGCTAAAAACCGCATTTTTATCTGTGGTAACCGAATGATTTTCCTCATATTCGGTAATTGCATCTGGTGCAAATAATCTTAGAGCAATCATTACAGTAATATTTTCATTTGACATTAACTCGCCGGTAGCATTACTTGCTACACCTTGATAGTTAATATATTGTGAATGTCCTCCTTGGGAAAAAGATGGTGTATACATTCCTAAACTTAGGAATAAAATTAATCCCATCCTAAATCCTTCCCTTAGGGAAGGACTTTTAATCGAAATATTTTTTAATAGTTGTTGTAGTTTTTTGTTCATAGTTTCTAGTTTTATATTGTTTTTTGTTGGTTTCTTCACAACCCCTCCGTCCTTAAACTTCTTGCAAGCCTTAATCGTTATTGCTGGACACCTCCCCTTAAAAAAAGGGGAGGAACCTAAATTCAATTATTTTTTAATAATTTTAAAGGTCTTTATAGTTTTATAATCTGAAAAATGCAGATTTACCAAATACAGTCCGCTTTGTAATTGGCTGAGGTCGATGTTGTTGTTTTGAGTACTTAGTTTTTCGGTTTTAATTAATTGCCCAGTACTATTGTAAATTACAATTTTGGTTTCACCAGCAATATCATTTAAGTCGATACTTAAATGATCAGCCACAGGGTTTGGATATACTTTTATTGCCGTACTCAATAATTGCTCGTCAACTGCCAACGTACTACCCGAGGCAGCTCCGGCTAAAAAGCCTTGATTGATAATTGCTCCATTTTCAATTTTACCAATAATAGATTCGCCAATGGTAAAAGTGAGTGAATGATTGGCATTGTTGATAGTTTCTCCACCAGAGGCTATGACTTGTTTATCTATACTTTGAGCGGTCACTATTCTTATGGTTATTAGTAATAAAAATGTTAGTGCTGTTTTCATATGTTTGTTTTTAGAAAATTATTATTGTTTAAACAGTTTATCAATATCTGAATATGGAATACCTAAAAAATGTAAGTCGCTTACCGTTACTATAGCATCTTTAGGATTTTCAAGCAACTCTTTTTCATAAGAAATATTGAAATTTATGAGCTCAGCATTACCACTTGCAGTTGTAGTATTTGACAGATCAAGTGTGCCTGACATATCGCTTTCATGGTTTCTATCACGTGTATCAGGAAAGAGATCATAGAAGCCGGTCATAAGACCTCCATCTTTCTTAGAAAATTTAAGCTGCAAAGAGGCACTTTCTAAATCAAATGAATCACCATCATATTTTAACTGAATACTTTCACTTCCTTTATCTAATTTCTTTTTAAAAGTGATGATAGCTGTTCGTTTACCCGTTTTTTTATGCCTAGATACAATGCCAGAGGCTTTGGTATACTGCCAATCTTTACCGTTTATTTTGCATAAGTTGACGCCCTCTTTTACAGGTTTTGAAGCAATATTTATCGTTTGTTTTTGCTGCTTTTTTTCTGCAGTTTTATGATCAACATTGTTTTTACCTTTTTCATTTTTACAAGAAATTACAAATACTGTCAAGGATAATATTAATATGAATGTTCTCATTTTTAAGTATATTTTTAAGATTGTTGAATTAATTTAACTTCCAAACATCGTTGTTTACCTCATTATTAAGTCTATTACCAACTCCCCCTACAACATAAATTTTATCATTTAATTTTACTAATTCAGATAGTGACATTTTTGGCACTCTCCTGTTTTCTTCACTTGTCATTGCTTGCCAATTATACCCATCTGTAGTCTCCTCAAAATATCCGTTTAACCTGTCTGGATTATATGCTGTGTTTAATAAGATTAATTTATCATTAATGGTAAACATTTCTGAGCTATAACTTACTTTATAATTGTAACTACCTGCTTCTTGCCAGTTAATGCCATCACTACTTGATTTTATTATAGTTGTTGAGGTTTCATAGCCAAAATCAAAACAATACATAAGGTTATTGAATTCAGTTATAAAAAAACTATATTTTGTTAAAAAACCGTGATTTTCAGTTTCCAAGTCCCAATTCAATCCATCAGTACTACTATATACATGTCTTTCGTTTGTATTATCACCAGTGTTAGAATTATAAGCACCCAGTCGGAATAGTTTTTCTTTAAAACTTATCATTAAAATTCTTCCGTATTGAAAAACTGGAAAAATTTCATCTTCTTTTACCCAATTTACACCATCCTCAGAGCTGTAAATAAAACTCCAAATACGAGAATCCTGAACACCTCCAAAAATCCATAACTTATTTTTAAATGCAATTAATTTATGTGAATGGATAGGTTCAAACGGAAAAGTGCCTTCATTTGTCCAATTAATACCATCCGCACTAGACCATATATCATTAAGATCTTCATTAGCTTCATTCTTACCACCAATTACCCAAATTTTATCTTTAAAAACGGCAATACCAGCTGCTTTTCTTTTACTATAGTTTGCATTTTCTACTATGGTTGTTGGACTTATGGTTTCTGTTGTAAACTTTTGAGCTGTACTTTCTGCTACTAATTTATTGTTTTCGAATGCCTGAACTTTCCAATAATAGTCAGTTGCAGTTTCTAATCGCTCTTCATCATCAACAGTAGTGAAAAGTTCATCAATATCAGTTTTAAGCATTGATAAATTATTTGTTTCCGTACCTACTGAAACGGTATATGTAACTGGATTACCTGTCTCAAATACTTTCCATTCAAATTTAGGTTGCGTATCTACCACCGTTTCATCATTTAGAGGAAACTGTAATTCTACTAAGCCCACTTGATTGGGTTTATCCATATCGTCATCTTTATTACATGAAAAAAAGAAAACAATACTCATTGCTAAAAAAATATATTTTATGGTATTCATAATTTAATTTTTTAAAGGTTTTTTTGATTTTTAAACTAAAGGTTAAATTGATGAGTTTTAACCCTTAGTTCAAACTAACTAACTCAAATAAATATTTTAGAATAATGCGTTTATTTCTGACCCACTAACCAATATTTCATCGTTACCATGGTCGGTATCATCATTATTCAAATTGCTATCTATATACAAATCTGGGTCATAACTTATAAGTAATATATACTCTGGTGGAAATTCACCTTCTGCCGGTGAACCACTATTCCAATTACGACTAAAAGATACTTCTAGGGTCTGACCAGCACTTAAAGTTGTAAATGCTTTTTGAGCGACTATAGTTCCTGGTTGTGTTGATGGTGTTCCTAAACTTCTTTCATAAAGATAAATGGTTTGTTGCCCATCACCAGAACTAAAATTATCACCTACATTCTTAACTATTCCTTTAATAGTGGCTACTCCTTTAAAGTCGTCTGTTTTTACTACAGAAAACTCAATGGATGATGCTGCCAGATCTATTTGCGGGTCAATATCTGCATCTGGATTTGTACATCCTGTAAAAATTGTACTTATAAATAGAATTCCTAAAATTGCTAAATTTTTATTCATAAAAAATTTAGTTATCCTTTTCTTGTTATTTTTTCTTGAATTTTTCATAATTGAAATTTTAATGATTGAAATTTTAAAATATTATTACAAAAGGTTTTATAAAAACACTGTAAATCCTATGCCTAAAAAAATGGAAGACAGGGTATCCTTATACTCTGAAGAAGCTCCTTTAGGTTTGTTCTTCTCCCAAGAGTAATTAATGGTGGGCTCTAAAGCTACATGATCACCTAAAGCAATAGCATAACCAATACCTGCCCTAAAACCATACGTTGTTTGATCAATATCACTAGTTCCTATTAATATAAACTCTCCATCACTTGAAGTTTTGGTCTTTTGTGTGCCAATACCGCCCAGTCCTTCAAAAAACAAACCATTATCTAAATAATAGCGTGCAAAGGGTGCTATAGAAAAAGCTGTTGAAGTGGTCGTTCTTTTTGCAAAACCATTTTCTAATTCATCATTACTGGTTTTAACACCTAATTCCAGCCCAACAACAAAATTGTTCATAATAAAATATCCTGCTTTTGGGATAATATTTGTAGTAAATGAAGTTGATTTATTGTCATTCACTTTATTAGTAGTATAATGTGCCAAAATACCACCACTAACCATAATACTGCCTTGTTGCCTCGAATTGTTTATAGGTTGAGCATCTTGGGCATAACTGCCTAATGTAAATAATGTAATAGCAAATATTAAGATTGCTGTTTTATCTAAAAAGGTAAGGTTGTTTACTTTTTTGTTTTTCATTAATAAATTCATAATTTTTATTTTTTTAATTGTTATTTATGCTTTAATGATTGGAATTTAGAAAGGTTAACATAAAAAGGGGATTTAATTCTACACTCTCGACACACAGCCATTTTTTAAGCCTCAATATTTGCTCTAGGGTTTCTCCCCTTGAAATAAGGGAATGCTCTTTAATTACAAAAGGCTACAGTTAAATAGTTAACAACTATTTATTGGATTCTTTCGATCTAATTGAATGATGAATAAAACAAAAACTCCTAAAATCAATTCGGTTATTTGACTTTAGGAGTTTCTAAAATTTTTAATAATTTAGAATGTTATGATCTCTGTAGTATGGTTTGCTGATAATATATTTAGGTCTTTAAATAAGGTATTGCTGCTACCAGATTGCCCTCCATAATCTCTCATATCGAAAAAAACACCGAAAGCAATCAAATCTCCATTTACCCGAAAATTACCGGTTAGAATGTTTCCGGTAATGGGACTGGCAGCATCACCGCTCCAGGTTAAGACAGTAGACAACCCACTATTAGCTTGAGTCCAAGTTGAATTTAAAACCGATTCAAACTCTAAATAATCAAATGGAAATTGCATTTGCATCAATTTTAAACCTCCTGCATCACCAGATGTATAGATAAAATCATATAGGGCATCTTCTCTTAGATTTAATTGAAAACTATTAAAATCATCATCTTGTGTAAAAGTATGGTCAAAGCCATCTCCCGTAATTTTAAAGGAAAATGACGGTGGTTCTGTATCAGTAGGTGGAATTTCAGTATCACAACTTTGAAAAAAAGAAACCAAGATTATTAGCAATGGAAAGATGATACTTCCAATTGTACTATTTTGATTTTTAATTGGATTCTTCATAATATTCATCTTAGTGTTTCCTATTAATGCTCATTAAAGAGAAAGGTTAACAATAGAAAATTGAAAATTGACAAATAAGGTCAGTAAATATTGTTTTGTTAAGACAATTTTTCGCATTAATACAATCATAATAATTCATAATTAAAATTTTACAAATCGGTCTTTACAAGTTTATATTTTTGATCGTTGTAACTTTGAATGCTTAACCAAAAGTTGGTGCCATCAAAAGCAACTCCTTGAATCCAATTATCTGGTAACTTATAGCTCTCAATCGCTTTGAAATTTGGACTTGTTTGGCATTTATATATATAATTACTTGACGCTATATATAAAAACCCATTTTGATAATCTAGTCCATAAGGGTAAATTTCTAAGGGAATGGTTTGTAATATTTGGCCTGGGGAAAAAGCCCCATTAGATTTGTATTTAAATAATTTTTTTTCTTGTTGACTACCTACCCAAAGATGCTCTGGTTCTATAGAAGCAATACCATTAATACCACGCCCCAGTTCAATTGACTCATAATACTTTTCATTAAAGAGGTAGACATATGAGTCGAACTTAGAAAGTGTACTACTTTGAAAAAATTGTCTAAATCTACTATCAGATTTTTCAACTTCAACAGCATAAGCAGTTAGGGTTGTGGGAATACTACCTTCTACCGCCATTGTTACTGGGTTGACTTTCATAATTTTGCTATCATCACGATTCCAACCTAAAAGATGAACACCATCAAAAGCAATATCAACCCCATCATCCCAAGGAGCGTCCCCTTCTTCTAAAATGTTTAATGTTTTTATCCAAGCATCCGTTTCTGGAGGGGTAATTGCTCTAATTAGTGTTACTTCACCACCACTAACGGGTTGTAACGTTAATTTATCATCTTGGACAGTGTAATTAATAAGAATAGAACCTCCACCTGTTAATTCAATTTGGTTTTCGGTTACTATAATTAACGACTGCCAATATTGTTTAAAACCTAGTTGATCTTGATTCAAGTTATCCATAGTATTATCTTTATTTATATAAAGAAATTTCGCGTTTTGTAATAGAAAATTACCGCTTATAACTTCCCATTTACCAACAACCAGTTCTTTGTTTGTGGGTATATCGTCATCATCACTACTATTGCAACTGGATAATCCAATGGTTATTATTAAAAAACATATTGTTCTAAATACTGTAGATTTAAAACTATTTAGTGCTCTTAGATTATTATTTTGCTTGATGTTATTCTTTGAATTTTTCATGATTTTTTTTATTTTAAACCCCAACCTCCCATCCCAACCCTTCCCTAAGGGAAGAACTTAGATAGCGATTACCATTTTTGGAAGATTTTCCTAGTGTTATTTTATACTTTATGTATCCTAAAATAAAAGGTTAACATTTGAATTAAATTTTTACAAATTCTACCCTTCTGTTATTGGCTTTGCCTTCTGTGGTGTTATTTTTATCCACAGGTTCGGTTTCGCCTTTGCCTTCGGTTTGTAGCCTATTTCTGTCAATATTAAATTGAGAAATAAGTGTGTTTTTAACAGCAACCGCCCTTTGTTGTGAAAGTGTAAGGTTATCCTTATCATTGCCATCAGAATCAGTATGACCTATAATATTAAGATTTAATGTTGTTTCTTGTTGTAAAGCTTCTGCTATTTGCTTTAGTATCCCGTACGATTCGGGTTTTATCTGATTTGATCCTGAATTAAAAAGAATTCCAGTAGTTGAAAATTTACCCTTTTCTAATAATTGACTGCGTAAATCAACACCGCCTGCTGCTATTTTCACATTACTGATAAAAACTTTATCTATGCCATCTCTTACACTTCGTGGGTGTAGTTTAAATGAAACGATATTTTCTGGCACCAATCTAGGCACGTCAACCACTTTATTTTCGTTAACCCACATTCTGAATCTCTTACCATTAACGGCAATAGAAATATGATTCTTTTCTAACAAGATATCTCTAATATCTTTTTCAACTGCATTTCTTATTACCCTGTTATTGGCTATTCTATTCTCAACGATAAAACCTCTGCTAATGAATAAACACAAGGGAATTTCAACTTTAACCATATCATTAGGTCTATTAAACAAATTATTATCTTCAAGCCAAATCTCCAATTTCGCTTCAGAACTTGTTTTTCGATCAACCACCGTTAACATATCAAATTCTATGGTATAATCTTTAGGTAATACGGATGGCAAATCGGGTATATAGGTTGATTTACCTGCTAGTTTAAACCATTTTTCTTTATCTATGGTAACTAATTCTCCCGTACCATTGGTATTCCATTTTGAAGGGAAATCACCCATATTGTCTAACGAAAAATCATCGACCATTAATATTTTATTTCCGGGCACAAAATCGAACTTTGAATAGACACTAAGTTCTTTCGACGCATCATTTTCGCTAGTTTGTGTTTGGGTATTACCAATATCTTGAGGTAATGGAAGAATGTCTTTATGCTTTTTTTTACGCTTTCGCTTTCTCCTTTTTTTGCCCTTTTTATTGTTAAAAACCGTATCAAAAGCTTTATCTGTTTCCTTTGATGCCTTTTCTTCTACTTTCTTTTCTAAAGTTCGCTCTGCAGCTCTTTCGGCCGCTTTTCCTAATCTTTTTAATAATTGTGCATTGCTATTTGCTGATAGCAATATTGCTGATAATACTAGTATTACTTTTAGTGTTTTCATTTTTTTTATGTCTAATCGTTTATCCTATCCCCAGCTCTTTCCAAAGGAAAGGGAGTTCTATTCTAATTATTTTAATATTTTCTATACGTATCATTATTTCAGTTAATAAATAATCATGAACAATGCCAACTGAGGACTGATCACTACTTACTTTGTTCCGCTTCGCTGATCTTTTTCTCTAAAGCTTTTCCCAAAGAATCTTTTTGTTTTTCAGTTAGGTCTTTGGCTTGCAGGTAATACCAGTTTCTATATTCCTCTTTTTGATCAGCTGGTAATTCCATTTTATTCAATAGTTCTAAAAAACTTAACTTTTTACCTGTTGCTGTTCCATCTAGATTTTCACCAAAAAGTTGTGTTAAGGTCTCTGCACCCATGTCTAAAAAATTGTCGTTTTGTACCATCTTTTTTTTGGTTTTTATGGTGTCTTTTTGGGTTTGGGCATAACCTGTACTAAACATGGTGATACTGAGCATTACCAATAGAATTTGTAGTGTTTTCATACTTTTTTTTTAAAAATTGTTAGTTAAAAATTTTCGTAGGTCCAAGTTCTATAACCGATATAATCGTCCTCAGGTTCAGTCGAATATGTATTTTCAATTTCTACTGAGAATGGATAGTTATTCTCATTATAGACATAATCATAAATTGAAGTTCCAGAAGAATTAAATACTTGAGAAGAAAGCAGGTTGTTTTTACTGTAAAAATACATTGTCTCATAGGCATTATAATTACCTATTCTTAAACTAGGATTAATATTGAATAAATTAATAGCAATACTATGACCAGTCTTAGTTAACAGATTATAATTAGGGCTATTTTTAACATCATAGGTATAATTTTCAACATTATATCTATTGTATAAAATACCATCATCGCTATCCTCAGTGAGTATTTGCTCTATATTATCCTTGGCATCATAGGTTAAAGATGTTTTGACATATTTATGGAAAAAATTAGTATTTTCACTAATTAGGATCGTTAGCCTATTTTTACTATCATATTCAAAAGTGGACCTTGAAACTTTGCCCTGATCGTCCATAGAATTAGAAGTTGCTACTAAACCCTCATTATTATATACAATAGTAGTTTCAATAGTACGACTACCGCTTCTTCTTGTCATTTTTGAAACCCTGCCTTGATTGTTATAGGTATAACTAGTATTACCATTTTGTTTAATTCTACCTTCGGCATCATAAATTACATTATCTCTTCCAATGCTACTTACCTTACCGTCCTCATTATAGGTAATTTCAACTTCATTAGAGTCCATAGAAAATATCTTTAATCTTATATTTTCTTCTCGCGGGGTGTCGTCGTCACTACTACTACAACTTGACATCCCTACCAACATTACCAATAAACATATTGCTCTAAATATCGAAAAATCAAATTGCATTCTTAATTTATCCTTGTTGTTTCTTATTACTGTTTTCATCTTTTTAAGTTTTATAATCAGTTTTATTATTAATGGCTTACTAATAAAAAGGTTAACGTCTTAGTAAAAAAATTATAAAAAAAAAAGCCAAGTTGTACAACTTGGCTTAGTTAAATTATGTTACGTATGTCTTTATACTTTTATTACTTGTTGTGCATTTTGGCAAAATTCTGTCTACCGAAATTTCGGGAAGAGTGTTTTTTATAAGCAAAATGAGTAAAATGAGTAAAATTTGTATTTAGAATAATGAATTTTATTTTAAATTAGTTCTCGATACAATTTTTCGTACCTCAAAATCACTCGAACAGACAATTATTTATAGTCAAAATGCTCAACGGGTTTTTATTATGTTTTTTATATAATCATTATCAAGTTGAGCCCGCTAAAAACACTTTATTTTCAGTTAATTAGACAGAACCCATTAATAGCTTTCGTAAGTCCAAGTTCTAGTTTCCGAACGATTAAAACTTGAGTCAGACGAAAAAGTATATTCTAATTTCGCAGAGATAGGATAGTTGTTTTTATCATAGCTATATGAATAGGTTTGAGTGGCCGAATTACCTCCAACACTTACAACTTTCGAAGTAAGTATATTGTTCTTACTATAATAATATACTGTCTCATAAGCAGACTGACCGCCAATTGCTATATTATAAATAAGATGAAGCACATTAATTGTACTGCTAATGCCAGTTTTGGCAAGCACATTGTAATCAGGATTATTTTTAGCATCATACATATAATTACTTACAGAAACTTGACGATATGAAGCACCATCATAGCTTTTTTCTTTCAATTGTTGTACTACATTATTATTGTCATCATAAGTTAGGGTTATTCTTCCATACCCTCTACCATCAGCCCCTACTTCAATGATATTTTTTAACCTATTTTTAGCATCATATTTAAATGTAGATGTTGCTGTGCCCAAATCTGCTCTGTCATATTTAGAAACAAAGGATGTTATTAAACTATCGTTATTGTAGTTTACCGTAGTTTCAAGATTACCTAAACTTCCTACTCTAGTACTTACAATTTTTGAAATTTGCCCTAAGTCATTATAGGTGTAACTCACCTTACCGTTTTGTATTATCCTACCTTCAATATCATAATTAAGCTTAGTAAACCCAATACTGCTCAACCTATTGTTGTCATTATAAGTAAGGTTTATCTCATTGGTATTTTCGGAATATGATTTTATCCTTATTTTTTCACTTTGTTGTCCTTGAATAGTACTAAGATTCAAGTTGCTGATTGTGATAACAAAAAGCAGTAAACTTTTAAATATTGATTTCATCATATCTATTATTTATCATTAATAATCCTGAATATTTCATTTTAATATAAATGTAAAATTAACGAACTTTTTTAAAAATTTTCGTAAGTCCAAGTTCTATACCTAGTACCGTTTCTTTCGGGTCCGAATGAATCTGTATATTCAATTTCTGCCGAGGTTGGGTAGTTGTTTTCATCATAAACATAATCGTAAGATCGAGTAACGGTACCTTCAGAATATAGGCTTTGATAAGAAAGTAGATTATTTTTACTATAAAAATATACTGCTTCATAAGCAATCACATTTCCAATTTTAAAACTAGGCTTAATGCGAAACACATTAATGGTACTACTAACACCAATCTTGGTCAAAACATTGTAATTGGGATTATTTTTAGTATCATAGGTGTAATTTCTTACATTATATTCACGATAAGAAACTCCATCACTACTTCTCTCTATAAGCATTTGTTCTATATTATCATTGGTACCATAGACTAGAGATGTTTTTACAAAACTTCCAGAAGATTCTTCAGTCAAACTTTTTATTCTATTTTGAGAATCATATTCAAAAATAGAAGTGGTGGTAATTCCAACAGTTTCATTTCGTGAAGTTAAAGATGCAATCAGACCTTCATTATTATAAACAATAGTAGTTTCAATAGTACGACTACCGCTTCTTCTTGTCATTTTTGAAACCCTGCCTTGATTGTTATAGGTATAACTAGTATTACCATTTTGTTTAATTCTACCTTCATCATCGTAAATAATAGTAGTCTTTAGTAATCCTTCCGACTGATATTGATAGCTTTTTAAAGTACCATCTTCATTGTAATTTAGTTCATATTCATTGGCGGATTCAGAATATGCCTTTAAACGAATGTTTTGTTCTGGTTGGGTATCATCATCATTATTACAGCTAAAAAAAATAATAGTTGTACATAATATTACTGTTAATTTTATAATTGTTTTCATTGTTTCTTGTTTTTTATTTTTTATTTTTTATTTAAAAAGGCTAAGGTTAGTCTTCCTTAATACTCCATATTTTACCAGTAACGCCTTCGGTGGTCTCATCCAACTTTCCGCCAAAGACCCAAAGGGCATCATTGTACAATAAAGTTTCATGACCTGCTATGGGTTCTAACGGGTTTGAACCTGAATATTTTGTCCAGTCGGTAAGGTTATCAGAATAATAAATTTCATTGATAAAAGGATCAGTTGCCGTTCTACCGCCAATTATCCAAACTTTATCATTATAAACTGTTGCCGTATGAAAAATTCTACCTAAAAAAACGGAACTATTATGGGTTACTAAAGTCCAATCAATACCATCTGTACTTTGCCATATTTCGTTAAGTTTGTTCGCACCAATATCTTCGCCCCCAATTACATACATGATGTTATTTAAAACTATTGCTTTATGCCCAACCCTACCAGAAAATGCGTTGGCGGTTTCTTGAGACCAAGTTTCGCCATCTGACGTTGACCATACTTCTGTAGTATTAGTAGCTCTTTTACCAGCTATAACATACATTTTTCCGTTAAAGACAACGGTGCTATGGTGGGCAACTGCTCCAAAAGGAGCTCTTAAAAATGGCAGATTGATCCAACTGCTACCGTCTGTAGAATAACGTATAAAGTCTAGCCAATCTCCATCGTCATTCTCGCCACCAATAAGCCACAATTTATTTTTAAAAGTAGTTAGTGTATGTCCTATCCTGGCACTACCGATTTCAGCAACTGAGACCCAACTTGTTCCATTTATGCTATTCCATATTTCACTATTTAAATTATCACTATACGCATTACCTCCGCCCACGGACCATACTTTACCTTCATAAACTGCCATGGCATTACCAAAAAAGTCACCCATTTGATCTTGGTCGGTCTCTAAGTTAAAGGTAAGGCCTAGTAGTGGTACCGCATCTTTTTGGATTGGGTCATCATTACAAGATGAAAAAATAATTACCGTAAGCAATACTACCAGTTTTAATAAATTCGTTTTAAAGTATTGTGCATTTTTCTTAATTGTATTCATAATATTTGTTTTTATTTAACATTTTAATGGAGGGTTTTTGAAAAGGTTAACATAATGGTCATATTTATTATGCAACCAAACTTATTTTGACTACTTTCTACTTAATAGGTTACTGTAAAAACATCATAAGCAGCTGAAACATTAGACCCATCGGTTAAAGATGTCTCTATTCCATTTTTCCACATTTTGGCAACAAGAGTACCATCGCCAGTTTCATAGCCTGCCACATATACATCGCCATCTGAAACATATACTGAATAAACTTGTGCTTCATAAACCCCATTGGTTAAAGATGTCTCTATTCCATTTTTCCACATTTTGGCAAAAAGAGTACTATCACCAACTTCATGACCTACCACATATACATCGCCTTCTGAAACATATACTGAAGTAGCTTCTGCTTCATTCACTCCACTTGTTAAAGACTTTTCTATTCCATTTTTCCACATTTTAGCTACATTTTTAGTACCATTGTCTTCATAACCAACAGCATATACATCGTTCCCTGAAATATATACAGCTATAGCTTGTGCATGATTTACTCCATCTGTTAGCGAAATTTCTACACCATTTTTCCAAATTTTTGCTACATCTATAAAATCTTTCTCTTCAAAACCTGCTACATATATATCATTATCTGAAACAAACACTGAAAAAGCTTCTGAAAAATTAGTACCATCGGTTAAAGGCAATTCTATTTCGTTTTTCCATAATTTGGCATCGCCAGATTCATACCCTGCCACATATACATCAGTTCCAGAAACATATACCGAATGAGCTTCAGCATTTTTAGCACCGTCAGTTAAAGAGGTTTCTGTACCGTTCTTCCATAATTTAGCCACGGTTTTTGAGCCATTATATTCATATCCTGCTACATATACATCATCCTCTGAAACAAACACTGAAAAAATGACTCCCATCTGTTAAAGGTGTGCCAACACCATTTTTCCATAGTTTGGCGACAGTTCTTAATCCGTTATCTTCAAAACCTGCTACATATACATCTGTTGTTATGTTATTTTCGGGGGTATCATCATCTTTATTACAACTAAAAAGGGTTATTGTTATTAGTAATACGATTAATTTTAATTGAGTTTTCATAAGTGTATTTTTATAAATTTGTTTTTGTTATTTTCTTAATTGTATTCATAATATTTGTTTTTATTTAACATTTTAATGGAGAGTTTTTAAAAAGGTTAACACTTATGAGAAATATTTCTAAAACAAACTAAGCAAACAACTAATTATCAGCTAATTGTAATTGTGTTTTTTATAATTCCCCTCCGAAAACAGCTATTTTCAGAATAAAAAATTAAATTTGTTTATAAATAGTGTTAACCTTTTTTATTTACATCCATAAATGGACAAAGTATCAGAAAATAATACGCTTGAAAGTTTGAGACGAGGAGATGAAGCTACTTTTAAACGTATTTATGAAGAAAATAGGGAGAAGTTCCTAAACTTTGCTAAACGATATAATTTATCAGAAGATGAAAACATAGATGCTTATCAAGACGCTTATGTTATTTTTTACGAAAATGTTATGTCCGGCAAAGTAAAGAGCTTTACCAGTAGTATTTCTACATATTTATTCAGTATTGGTAAATATTTGATTATGGACAACATAAAAAAGAATAAAAAACAAGTAAGCTCTGAATTTAATTTATCGAGGGTAGAGGCTGATGATAATTTGATAGAAACCATTGAAATTGATGAACCAACACTTACTAAAGAACAATTACTTTTGGTAAAATATTTTGATACTTTAGGAAAAAAATGTCAAGAATTATTAACTCTGTTTTATTATAGAGGATATACCATACAAGAAATCATGGAGAAAGAGAATTACAACAGCGAAAATGTAGTAAAAAGTCAAAAATCAAGATGCATGAAAACATTGAGAGAACGTATTAAAGCCGATTATTTATAATGGACAAAGAAGTATTATTATACAACTATTTTTCTAACAGCCTAACGGATGAAGAACAACAATTGTTTGACAAATTGTTAGAAAATGATGTCGATTTCAAAAAACAATTTGTATTTGAACGCGATTTAAAACGTGCCATAAAGGAGAAAGAAAAAGGTAATTTAAAAGCAAAATTACAAGAACTTGAGAGCGAAATAAAACAAAAAACAGCACCACAAAATAATTTTAAAATATGGGTAATAGCTGCTTCTTTTGCTTTATTATTAAGTTTAGGTTGGTTTGGTTATGATAATTATTTTAAGGTTAATTACGATAATTTATATAGTAATAATTTTCAGCCATATCCAAATACCGCATATACCATAACCAGAAGTAATTCAGATGATTCTTTAGAGCGACAAGCTTTTGTAGCTTATGAAACGGGTAATTATCAGATAGCCATAAATAATTTTGAAAAAATAAACGAACCTCAAAAAGAGTATTTCGCTTTTTACAAAGCCCAATCCTATCTCAACTTAAACAATACTAAAAAAGCCAAAACTTTATTTAAAAAAGTAATTACTGACAACTCTCAATTTGTAGCGGAGTCTCATTGGTATTTGGCATTGATAGCGATTAAAGAGAAAGATAAAGATAATGCTATAAACTATCTTGAAAAACTCATTGAAAATTATGATTTTAATAAGGAGAAAGCGAAAGCCTTGCTTGATAATTTAAGTTAACTCTTAGTTCTTCGATAAGCTAAAAAGCCTATAATAAGCAACACTAAAAGTCCGACAATACTCCATAACCAATAGTTATGTGATACCACAATAGGGACAGTACTACCAGAAATTATAAACCCTGACCAGTAATAAGGATGTACCAGTGCATTTTGATTATTCCTTTCTATAAACCTTAACTTGGCATTCTGTAAGGCTTTGTCTTTTGAGTTTCCTTTAGAAAGTTGTTTGTAAAAATCATCCATCAATTGTGTAGACGAGGCGTCATTAATTTTCCACAAAGTACTCGATATACTTGAGGCTCCACTGTAAAAAAAACTTCTTGCCAAACTCATAAAACCTTCCCCTCGTTTTAAATTACCAATACCACTTTCGCAAGCACTCAACGTTACCAAGTTTACATCAAGTTGAATATTATACAAATCACTTACATATAATAAATTATCATTATTGGCAGTAGGTGTAAACGCTAAATAAGAATATTCTGGATTTTCATCATCAAAAATGGCATGTGTTGCTAAGTGAACTATTCCAAATTTTGATATTTCTGAAGTGAAATTTTGCAAAGTGGCCTCTTCATTAAAATAAGAATTACCCTTAAAAGTTGTTAATATCTGCTCAATTTCTTTTGTATTATTAGGCAGAGGTAATAACTTTTCAGAAAGCTCATTTATAGTATTTGATGTATTGCTAAAGTTAGGAGCAAATGCTAGAACAGCATTATTGTTTTGCTTTCTTTGGCGTAATTGTGATAACAACGTAGCAGAATTTGCATAACTGATGCTTTTTTGTCGAATTAAATATTCAATACCATTGCTACTGGTATTCAGACTACTAAAAGGAATATAATTTAGCAATCCGTCAGCAATGACAATTAATATTTTTTTATTAGGGTGTATTGTAATTGACGGTTCAAGAATTTTTTTATATAAAACATTTGATTCTTTAGCCAACTCTGCTAGATCTGATTTAGGATTACTCAACTTTTGATAAATATTTCTAATCTGAGGTTCTAAATCAGCATCAATTTTAATTTGTTTGATGTCTTTAGAATTGTTTGTAATGGTAATGACATAAATATTTCGATTCCCATAAAAATAAGACACTAATATTTCGTCATTTGACAATAATTTTTGGGCTTTTGATAATGAAATTACCTCAGTATTGTATTTTAGATCATAATAAGACTGATAATTAGTTTCAATAGAGCTGACTAACTTACGGTATTCATTTTTTGTTCTAAACAATCCATCTTCAATAAGTGATGAACTTTTACCCGCATTGACTTGTTTCTCTAAAAAAATAATTTGTGCTTTTAGCTGTTTTTCTTTTTCTAAGAGCTCATCTGGTATCGTTCCAAAACTAGAGGCCTTTGCACTTAATAAAGCTTCTAACAGTAATACACTTTTACTTTTTTCAGCATATAAAAACGCCTTATCTATTAATTCTTTATTATTATTATTGGCTGCATAGCTATTGTAAACAGCTTCAAGACCTGCTTCAAAAAGAGGAAAAGCATCTTCAATCAATAATAATTTATCCGATTCACTTTTAAATGTTGGTTTTAAACTATCTAAAGTACCGATACCTAAATCGACTGTATTTATAGTTTCTGCATATTGATTATCTGAAGAAAGTATGGTAAGCACTGTGGCTTTGTTTTTAAGAATTTTGAATAATGTCGTTTTGTTGGATTTATTATTTGTCAATTGTTTAATACCCAAATTAAAATTTTCAACAGCTTTTAATGGTTCATTAAATCTGGCATGTAACTTTCCTGTTTTATTATACATCAAAGCAATTTTCTCATGCTCTAGCCCATTTGAACTCAAAGTTAAAAGTCTTAACGCTTCTTTAAAGTCATGTTCTGCTTTACTGTAATCATTAGTGGCTTGATAAATATCTCCTTTGGATTCATAATATTTATATGAAAATGGATGGTTATTTGGCAGATTTGTTTTCATTATCTCTAAATAATGATAAGCACTATCAACTTGCAATAAATTATTATAATTATCAATAATATGAGAAGTTACTGTTACAATCCTGTTTTGATTATCATTATTATTTAAACTATATTGTAATGAGCTTTTGAAGTAATTATTAGAGGATCTATATTTTTTCTCTAATTTATACACTTCCGCTAACAGGCTATAATTTCTATACAATAATGCTTTATCATTCGGTTTTTTTGAAATCAAAAACCTAATATTACGGTTATAGAACTGTTTAGCTAAATCATATTTATGTTCTAAAGTGTAAATCTTAGCGATAAAACTGTAGGATACGGATAATAATGCCTTATGATCATCATTTAATTGAACTTCAGTAAGTGCTTCGGTACTCTTTATAATTTTATTAAAAAAATATCTGGTTTTGTCAAAATTATCCAATCCAAAATAATACATCCCTTTATCATAAAATAAGGAATTTTGATAGTATAATTTTTTGGGACTACTATCAATAAAATCTTTGTGTACTAAGAATAATGAATCTACTAAAACTAAATTAGTATTTAGTTTTATAAAATTATTATGATAGCCTGCTACTCTATTATAATCTATAGCTGTTTGTAAAAAAGTATGATAATCACTGTTTGCTTTTGAGATTTTACTAATTTTATCTAAATAATAATACGTTGAATCTTCGTGCTGATAAACATGTTTATACAGTTTATTGGTTAAGTCTTCAATACTTTGATCATAATTATTTTTTTGAGCCAAACTACCATAAAAAAACACCATAAAAATTAAAATAGTAAAAAACCATTTCATAAAAAGATATTATCTATTGCATAGCAATATACAATATTATTATATTTTTGTACTAACGAAGCCTGTAATTTCATAGTCAAAAACTACCTGTCCTTGAATATCTTTTTCAATAACTTTAATAGTTACAGGCCCCGCATAGTCTTCAGTTAACTTAAAATTTGCATATTTGAGTTTACCTTCATCACCTGGTAAAGGGCTTAATTCGTTGCTCATAGCACTTATTAATTTACTTTTATCATTATATACCAAAACTTCTAAAGATTCTGTTTTGTCAAGTGTTACTAGGTACTGCAATCTATCTAGAGGTGGTAAACATATTCTATATCCAATAGAACAAGGAGGTAAAGGCCCTATAAGTCCAAAAATTGATAAATCTACTATATTCTCTATTCTTACCATTAGTTCTCCTTTTTCTTTTTTGAAAGCTATCAGATCTTTCTTACCCTGATCATAACCAGGATCATTAGGTGTTAATTTTTCTATGGCGGCAATAGTATCTTCCACTAGATCTAGCTTGACATTATAGAACTCTTTATCAAGATATTCTTTATAAATAAAGTTGTCAAGTTTAATTACAACTTCATCTTGATTATTGTCTCCAGAACAAGACATTATCAAGATAGCTAAAAGCAATACAATTAATTTTGTTTTCGTTTTCATCGTTTTTTATTTTGAGTTTAAATTATAGCAATTAATGTTCATTTACACAAAAGGTTGACATTTCTTTTGAGTAATTTATAAAAATAAAATTAATTTTTGGTAAATTGTTGTAAAAACCCGTCCTTTTTATAAAGCTAAAAATTTGTTGAAACTAACTGTCCTAGCTCTCCCAACAGGCAAAATCAAGGTCTTCGTCTGCTGAAATGGCAACATGAAGGTGTAACATGGCTCCAACAGAGCAGGTAAAGGGGAATTATTTAAAGATACTTATCAACCCAATTCTCTTTTAAAAAATGGAATTGTTCAATATTAAATTTAGAAGGGCTTTCTCCACAATATTTTTTAAAATCTTTTGAAAAATGAGCAAAATCAAAATAATAATACAGCGAACTTAAGGTATTATAATCTTGTGGAGATACTGATTTCATTTCGGCGAATAAACAATTAAAACGTATAATTCGATTATAGGTTGAAGGTGTAATGCCTATCATCAATTTAAACATTTTTTGAAAATAACGTTCACTCACATTCAATTTATCTGTAATTTGTTTTATTGACCAACAACCTTTATGCCTTCTAATCATAGCTATGGCGGTATCAATGATATTGGCCTTAGAAAAGTGTTTCTGAGTTTGGTTTATCAATAAATTTTCTATAAGATTGATTCTATTTATTGGATCCATTTCTGATGCATATTCTTGAGTAAAGCCATCTCTTAAATCTTCTATTAAGAGCTGAGTGTCAATGGGGTTATTAATTAAATTTACCATATTACAACCAAAGAGGTGATATAATCCGGTGGGTGTAAATGCGGCTCCTTCCAATTCAATCACATCATTATCAGAGAACATGATATACTTGTCTGTTTGCTGACCCATAGTGTAATATTTTTTTGGTTTAATTTTCCTATTATCAATTATGCCCGTGAATCTCCCTGTCAATTGAAAACTCATAAAACACATACCACTTGGCAACAATAATTCATAAATGCCATCTTTATAATTACATCTTTCCCATTTTATGGAATAATAATAAGCTACATAAGGCTTTAAAACCTCTGTAGGTTGATAGGTGATGGTCATGATATTGTTTCTCTTGAATATTCCAAAGTTAATAAAAGAAACATTTGAAGGCAATAAAATTTTTAAAAAAGGGAAAAAACTATTTAGATTAAAATTTAGTTAATTCGGCAACAATCTATACGTATTTCTATGATGTACGGAAATTCCAATTTTCATAATTATACCAATTACGCTTTTTAAACATCACTATTATAAGTACATTCTACTATCAAAGGGAAAATCATAAAAATTTACAATTTTCATCCTTTTAAAATCTTTATGATGCGGGTTTATCAAATAATTAAAATCACCTTTAACAACCGCTGAAGGTACTTTTAATACACCAATTTTGCTTGCGTAGATAAAATTGTCGCCAATTTGTTGAGTTTTATAAATATGGGGGAAATCATTCCAATTTTCAGGAAGTATCTTCTTGCTTAAAACTTGAATATTAACAGATTTGGGAATATTAATTTCTAACATTACAAAATCTTTTGGTAATGTTACCAAACTTAAATGAACAGAAATTTCTGCCATAGCTAAAGCCCTACTGTCCGCACAATAAATAATCTCAGTTCCTTTTGAATTCCAGCGATTTCCTGATTTTGAAGCTCCAATTCCGGATAATTCCGAAGCGTATTTTTTTCGAGAAAGTCTAAAAACTTGCATTATATCATAGCTGATTTAAATTTGAAGGAATTACACAAAAACACCTTGATCAATTCGATTTAATTCTTCCATCACCATTTCTTTACCATATGAATTTTTTAATAACTCAATGGGCATCATTGCACCTAATGCAATAGAACTTGTATTTAACCAAGAGTAAAAATCTTTTGTGGTATCAAAAACTTGGTTACCGAAATTAGTAACTTCTGCTAATTCAATAATTTTTTCTGAGTGGATAGGCTTAAAAACAAACTTTTTTTCATTCTTATAACGTTGCAAAGATTTTGTAGAAATATTTAAAAAGTCTGCCCATTCAATATCTGTAAAAGGAGCGTTGCTTTTAATTATTTTAAAAAAAGAAAAAGAAATACCTTTTCTTATAGAATGAACAATTAACATTTTATTGTTTAGAAAGTCGTTGTAGCTAATACTCTTGTTTGTAGACTTAATTTTATAAACAGCGGCTACTTCTTTTACTAAAGAGGTTATCTCTTTATTAAAATTATTATCATATTTTTTTTGAATATTCATAAAAAGACATTTGTCTACAAATATAAGACATTATTCTTATTTTACAAAAGATAGTGGCTATAACTCAAACTTCTAGTACTCCAGCAACAATTTAAACGTCTTTCTATGATGCATGGTTATTCCATTCTTCCTAATCGCTTCTCTATGTTGTTTTGTAGGATAGCCTTTGTTCTGTTTCCAATTATAATCTATAAAATCACAATGAATTTTTTCCATATAAGCATCTCTAAAGGTCTTTGCCAAAACAGATGCGGCTGCAATACTCATAAACTTACTATCTCCTTTTACAATAGTTTGATGTGGAATATTGTTATAAGGATTAAATTTATTGCCATCTACTATTATAAATTCAGGCTGAATAGACAATTGTTGAATGGCTGTATGCATGGCTAAAATTGAGCTCTGTAATATATTAATCTCATCAATTTTATCTTGCCAAATAAAACTTACTGCATAGGCTAATGCCTTGCTTTCTATAATTGGCTTTAATTTAAACCGTTGTTTTTCGGATAATTGTTTGGAATCGTTTAACAATGGATGGTCAAATTTTTTAGGTAAAATCACCGCAGCTGCCACCACCGGACCGGCAAGACAGCCTCTACCCGCTTCGTCTGTACCCGCTTCTAATGTAAACCCTGAAAAATTGTGTTGTAATGCCATTTGCACAAAAATATGCTTTTATCTTTAGTTTACGCTTTGATTAATGATGCTAGCTGCAATATTCTTTTAAAAAATATTTACAATTCTCGATCTCCTTATTTTAGAGGTTACAGGTATTCAAAATTTTGGCAAAATTTTATCAAACAAATATTTTACCTTTGCCACAATTAACTTTTTATGCAGAAACTCTATTTTCTTATATTTATTTTATTTTTTACCCTTGTGGTACAATCTCAAATAACTCCCAACCGACCATCAGGAGCAAATCAGGGATTTGATATAAGTCAAAGAGATACCATTAAAGATGATATAATGGTAGAGATACAACTGAGTGGTAAAACACATTATACTGATTATAAGATGATATCTTATAATAACGACACCACATATTTCGATACTACCTTAACTATCAAAAAAGATTATAAATTTAATTACTTAAGAAAAGATAATTTTGAATTACTGCCTTTTCATAATCAAGGACAGACCTTTAATCATTTAGCATACGATTTTTCGGAGGTTTCATTATTTCCGGAAATGGGTAACAGAGCCATGCATTTTAATTATTATGAAGTTACTGATATAAATTATTATAAAGTACCAACACCAACATCAGAACTGGCATATAGAACCGGATTGCAACAAGGTCAATTTTTAGATGCTTTACTTACTTTTAACACTTCAAAACGTCATAATATGTCTATTGCCTATAAGGGAATGCGTTCTTTAGGCAAATATAGAAATGCCCTTACCAGTCATGGAAATATGCGTTTTACCTACACCTATCAATCTAAAAATGATGCTTATACGCTTAAAAGTCATATAACAGCCCAAGATTTGAAGAATGACCAAAATGGTGGTTTACCAGAATTGTCTTTGGCTTATTTTGAGGACAAAGACCCTAACTTTAGTGATAGAGATCGTTTAGAAACCAATTTTACAGACGCTACTAGTATGTTGAGAGGTAATCGATATTATTTGAATCATGATTATAAAATATGGCAAAGCTATGATTCTGTTCAACAAAGAAAAAGCTATTTAAAAGTGGGGCATATTCTTAATTACGAACGAAAACATTATTATTACACACAAAGTGCTGCCAATGATTTATTTGGAGATTCTTTTGCAAGTTCTGTCAATGATAAACTAGACTATGTCACTTCAAGCAATGAAGCATTTGTAGCTTTAAAATCGCCAATAGTACTAGGTGAAGTTAAATTTAAAACTTCATATTTTAATTATAATTACGGATATAAAAGTGCGGCTTTTCTCAAAAAAAAACTTATACCATCTTCTCTAGACGGTAACTCGGTTTCTGTTGGAGGAGCATGGCAAACACATTTTAAAAAATTCAATATTAATGCTGAGGCGGCAACAACTTTATCTGGAGATTTTGTGGGCAATTTCGTCAAGGCCTCTGCCAGTTTTAAACAGGATAGTCTATTTACATTTAAGGGTACCTTTCTGACTAATAGTAAATCACCTAACCTAAATTTTTTATTAAACCAAAGTAATTACATCAATTTTAACTGGTCAGAAAATCTAAAAAATGAAAGTACCAGAAGTTTATTATTTGATTTAAAATCCGACAAATTATTAAATGCCTCTGCTCAAATTACGCAAATAGATAATTATACTTATTTTAGTGATATTGCACAACCTCTGCAAGCCGATAAAACGATTAATTATTTAAAATTAAAAGTTTCTAAAGAAATACATGTTGGTAAATTTGCCCTTGATAATACTATTATGTACCAAAAAGTTGCACAAGGCAGTTCTGTTTTTAGGGTCCCGGAATTAGTTACTAGAAACAGCTTGTATTTTTCTGATCATTTATTTAAAGGTAATCCATTATATTTACAAACCGGTGTAACTCTAAAATATTTTACGGAATACAATGCCCATAGTTATAATCCTGTATTGTCAGAATTCCATATACAAAATGATCAAAAAATTGGTGGGTATCCGGTATTAGATTTTTTTATTAACGCTCAGATACAACGTACCAGATTGTATTTAAAAGCAGAACATTTTAATTCTAGTTTTGGTAAAACTGCTAATTATTATGCTGCCCCTAACTATCCTTATCGTGATTTTGTGGTACGGTTTGGTTTGGTGTGGAATTTTTTCATCTAAGCCTATATCAAGCCTTCAACAAGGAAAGGGATTTTTACAAGTTATAAATAACCATAAACCGAGAGAGGTTATGCAATGTCATTAAGGGCTTCTTTTGTAGTAATGTTATCTAAATCTTTTTTCCTGCCAACATTCTAATTTTTATATTAAAATAGGCAAATATTAAGGTCATTATAGGGCTTATTAAATTAAAAAATGCAAACCACACATATTCGCCAGTGGCAACACCTAATGTTTTTGACTGGTACGCTCCACCCGTATTCCAGGGGAAAAGTATGGAAGTTACAGTTCCCGAATCTTCTAAAGTTCTACTTAAATTCTCTGGAGCCAGTCCTTTATCCTGAAAAGCCTTTTGATACATTTTACCCGGAACAACAATAGCCAAATATTGATCTGATGCAGTTCCATTAAAGAAAATACAAGTTGCTGTAGTACTGGCAAATAAGCCAAAAGTAGATTTAGCAATACTCAATAAGGCATCACTAATTTTTTGTAAAGCACCAATTTCTTGCATAATTCCGCCAAAAAACATGGCACATAAAATCAGCCAAATAGTAGAAAGCATTCCACGCATTCCGCCAGCAGAAAACAATTCATTTTCATCTAAAATCTCATTCCCTGATGGAATATAAACACTATTTGTCATGGCATTCATCACTCCTTTATAAGCAGAACGAAAATCCAGCGTATCACTACCTGCTACTTTCATAAGTATATCAGGCTGAAATATAACAGCAAAAATACCGGCTAAAATGGTGCCGATAAACAATGCCGTTAGAGGTTTTGCTTTTTTAAAAATCATTACTATTACAACTAAAGGGACAATAAATAATAATGGTGTAATATGAAACGTGTTTTGAATACTATTTACTAATGTTGAAGTGTCTTGTAATTCAGTACCACCATATTGAAACCCTAAAGCCAGAAAAATTATCAAGGTAATAGTTATAGATGGTACAGTCGTATATGCCATATATTTTACATGTGTAAAAACATCTGTTCCCGCCATCGCAGGAGCCAAATTGGTAGTATCAGAAAGTGGTGACATTTTATCTCCAAAATACGCCCCAGAAAGTACTGCTCCGGCAACCATGCCTAATGGTAAACCAAGTGCTTTACCTATTCCTATAAGGGCAATTCCTATAGTAGCGGTGGTGGTCCAAGAGCTACCGGTTGCTAATGAAATGATGGATGAAATAATCAATGCTGCTGCTAAAAAATAAGTAGGATTTAAAATTTGCAAACCATAATAAATCATCGTTGGAATGACACCGCTTACCAACCATGTTCCGGCCAAAGCCCCTACCATTAATAAAATAAATATTGCTGAACCTGTTGATTTCACATTATCATTAACAGCTTCTAACATATCTTGATATGAAATTTTATGAAGAAACCCAATTATAGCAGCTATTACTCCAGCAAAAATTAAAGCGAATTGATTTGGCCCTCCGGTAGCGTCATCATTATAAATAAACACATTATATCCTAATAAAATGACCAATGCTATGATTGGTATTAATGCTTGGAAAAAGGATATTGTTTTGGGTTTGGTTGTCATAAACTGAATTTTGAAATGTAATGATACAAAAATTTAATCATTATAAGAATTCTAAAAATTATTAGAATTTGTAACCAGTTCTGCATTTTTGAATTTTAAAACTCATCTCCATGTCGGTTGGAGTGAAATTCTGATAAGAATTTTGTATCGAGAACTGTTAAAATAAAAAAATACTATTCTCCATACAGTTTTTGTAACATTACATTTCCAAAAACCAATCGAATTGACATAATTCAATCAAAATGCACAACAATAAAGCTATAATATCTTTTAATTTTAGTTTTTATTCAGATTAAATTAAAAGTATTATTTTTAACCATATCTTAAACTTAAACTATTTAATCATGAACTATTCAAAGAAAAATCGAAAATTGTCCGCCTTTGGCGTGAAAATCCGCAAAAACAGTACATCATTTGTGAGCAAAAAACCTATTATTTATTTTATGTTAGGAGCACTTGTATTTAGTACAGTTGCTTTTATGAAAATTGACAACCAAACTGCAAAAGAAGAAGCTATTGATGCTTTTATAAGTATGGTAAACGGTAATAAGGCGTTTACATTAGAAATTGCCGAAGCTATGCCAGCTGATAAATATACCTTCAAACCACATGACTCAGTAAGGAGTTTTGGAGAACAAATGGCACATATAGGAATGTCTTCACACTTTTTATTGAATCTATTTATAAATGGCGAACCCATGCCAACTGATCCTGCTGTATTTGAGAATATTGGAAAAGTGGAAAAAGAAATGGGTGCTTCTAAAGAAGCCTGTATAAAATCTATTACAGAAGCCTATGATGCTATAATTTCAAAATATGAAAGCATGGATGCAGAAAGTCTAGGTGAAACTTTTGTAGTGCCTTTTGACCCTAGTCCAGACAAACCAAAATTTTCTAAGGAAAAAGGGTTTCAATTCATAAGTGAGCATATTGCTCATCATCGTGGTCAAGCTTTGGTTTCACTTAGGATGCAAGGCATAAAATCTCCAAGATATAGATTGTATTAAGAAAAAAACGATCTCTATCCTGTCTGTATTAATGGACAGTATTATATTACATAATCTCCTCTTCATTATTATTGAAGAGGAGTTTTTATTCCAATCCACATGAACTTAAAAATGAATATGTAGTTTGGCATCATACTCTATAACCATCTTCCTTCCAGTTGTTTATTGATTGTTTAATTGCTTTTTCAGATAATTTTTCGGAGACAGCTTTTTTAGCCAATTCCGGGAATTCTTCATCAGACGCAAAACGTAGGCCTATTATTTGTCGCACGGTCAATTTGCTGTCTAATACTTTACCTGTTAATACATAATGTCTAAAATTTTCTTCAGCTTTAATGGCTCTGTCTTGTGCTTTCAATGCAAATACTCGTGCGTAAAAAGCAGTCAATAGTAACAATAGTGATCCAAAAGCAATTAGGGAAGCATTATATAGATTTTCACCTCCTGATTTAGTTAAATTAATAATGGAACCAATTAATAAAACAAGAGATCCCAATAAAGTGAAAAAATGATAAAGTGGGACAAAACGTCGATGATTAGCATAATTTTGTTTGCTCATAATTTTTAAGATTTAGATTATAAATTTATAAAAAAAAGCCCATTTTCTTATAAAGCAACCTAAATAAAACATTTCTTGAAACTGACCAGCCCTGCTAATCTGTAACTACGATGTACCCACATTTTTTATACTTTTTTAGATTAGTTGTGAGTTCCTCCCTTTGGATAAAGGGAGGTGGACACGCGATTTGGCGTGGACGGAGGGATTGAAAACTCAAACCGTAGTCGTTTTTTACAAATTTTTTAAGATTAACACCTATGATTAGTATTATCAATGTCCCCTTTCTTCGCTCAATATGCTTTTATTCAAAACTTAAACATTTAGAAATGAGCAAATTCATTCCCCTCTTCATCCGGAGAGGGGTCTATATCTGTGGGTACACGTAGCAATCTGTAGGCAGTCACAAGACCTTCATCCGCTGAAATGGAATTTATCTGCCATAAGGGGAAATAGAGGAATTCTTTAGATTAAAAACCGTATATTGTTTTTTATTATTATAATTACAATGAATTTTAAGAAACCTTACCCTTCATTTTGTAAATTTAATGGAATAATCTCTTTGCTTTTTTTAGTTTTAATTTCTTGTTCTCAAGATAGTTCAAAAAAAGAGGTTGCTCTTTTCGAAACCCAATATGCAAGATGCCATATAGCTCCCTCTATAGATCAACTCACAAAAAAGTTATGGGTCACAAAAATATTGCCCGAAATGGGTGCTAGAATGGGCATTAAGGATTCTAGCTATAATCCAATGAAAGGACTTTCATTTGACGAAATGAAAGCCATTTACCAAACCGGAATCTATCCTTTAAAGCCTACCATTTCCAAAAAAGATTGGCAATTACTCAAGGCGTATATAATTTCAAAAGCGCCAGATTCTTTAATGACTTCAGGAAATAGTAATCGTAGTAATGAACTCGTACAATTTTTACCCAAGCCTATTTCTTTAGATTCAGTAAAAGGTACATTTATTACATACCTTGAATATAATAAAGAACGAAGGAAATTATTTGTTGGCGACATTTCAGGTAATCTCTTTCAATTCGATTTTGATATAAATAAATCTAAACTTTTAGGGCAATTTGGTAGTGCAGTAGTTGCCTATACTAAAAGGGCAGATCAAGACTATGTGACAGCCATTGGACAATTAAATCCGAGTGAAATTCCATCCGGCAGGATTTTTACCGTACAAGATAGTATAGTAAAACCCCTTCAGGAAATATTGCACAGGCCCGTAAACACCTTAGTTGTTGATCTTTTCAAAAATGGAAAAGATGAATTAGTAATTAGTGAGTTTGGAAATCTAACCGGAAAATTATCTTTATTGACCAAAGCAGATAGTTTAAATTATCAGAAAACCACCTTGTTAAATCAACCGGGTACTATACGTGTAATGGCTAAAGATATGGACCAAGATGGAAAAGATGATTTAGTTGCATTAACTTCTCAAGGAGATGAAAGCATCAGTATTCTATATCAGGAGGACAATCAAAAATTTAGAAGCGAAAAAGTAATACGCTTTAGTCCTATCTATGGTACAAGCTGGTTTGAAATTATTGATTATGACGGCGATGGTGATTTTGATATTGTAACAGCAAACGGTGATAATGCTGATAAAACTTATATCCCAAAACCATATCATGGCTTACGTATTCATATTAATGATGGAAATAATAATTTTGTTGAAAAATATTTTTACCCTATGAATGGTGCTACAAGATTATTAGCTAGAGATTTTGACCAAGATGGTGATATAGATTTTGGAATACTTTCTACATTCCCTGATTATGACAACAACCCTAATTTTACCTTTGTTTACTTAGAAAATTCAAATACTGCAGAGTTTGGTTTCATACCCTACACGTTTGAAGATTCTAATTTAGGGAGGTGGTTTTTGATGGATGCTGGAGATGTGGATGAAGATGGAGATGAAGATATTATACTAAGTTCTTTTACCTATGTTTTTACACCCGTGCCTGATGAGTTATTAAAACTTTGGGAAGAAAAAAATATTGATATAATGGTATTGGAAAATAAATTAATAAATAAGAACTAACACAAACCTATTAATGGTGATTTACCCGATAAAAAATATTCTATGAAATTCTTAAGTTTTAGCTTTTCATTAACTTAAACTTGATAACCTAGACCTTGCATTAGAACTTCACACTGAGTAATCTTCAAAACACAAACTGCCTTCGCAACAAGGTTTTGCAATGTTTCTCTGAAACTTCTGGGTTAATAAATTTTTCCAATGCTACATATAAACTTACTAATCATCAACTTTTATGAATTGCAAATAGTCATAATTTTTAGCAACAATTATATAATCTTCTCCCCGAATTTTTATTATATCCATATCTTTTACATCACCGGGTATAAATAAGCCACTGTTATAAGCCTTAATAGGTTTAAAACCTCCATTACTATCTCCTTTTAAAAATAAGCCAATACCTGCGTCATTCCTAGGTGTTTCTACTTCAGTCATGTATAAATTCCCTGCAACTACCACATCTAAATTAGAATCTTTATCAAAATCCTTTATTAAAATTTGATTTGTGCTTGATAATTGTGCCAAATTCGGTAATTGATGTGTAATAAATTTACCATCTTTATTCTCCAAATAAATGCTCGCAAAAGAACTGACTTGGTAGTGTAACGATTTTTCTAAATCTTTCTTTGTATAAATATCTTCTAAAGTAGCTACAGAATAAGATTCATAGTCTTTATATTTTTTCTTTATGGCTGGAATCTGTTGAGATGAACATTCTCTTCCTCTTACCGGAAACTTTTCACCTTCATTAAAATAACTCAACACAATATCACCCTGTTTATTTTTATCAAAATCATTAAAATAAACATCAAAAGTTTCATTTGCATTGGCTTTGTATTTAAAATTAAGTCCGTTATTTCCCACAATAAAATCAATATCTCCATCCTTATCAAAATCACCTTCTTTGATACTAAACCACCAACCTGTGGCATCTTCTAAACCAAATTCTTTGGTACTATTTTTAAATACTCCTTTATTATTTTTAAAAATTGTGATTGGCATCCATTCTCCAACAATGACTAAATCTGTCCATCCGTCATTATCAATATCTGTCCAACTGGCACTAGTTACCATGCCTAATTCTTCCAATTCAGGAGCTATTTTTTTTGTAACATCAGCAAATTTAGGATTTCCTTTTGTACTTACATTTTCTAAAATATAACTATTTGCCGGTTGCGGATAATTCTTAGGCACCAACCTACCACCAACAAACAAATCTAAATCGCCATCTTTATCATAGTCAAAACTGTACACTCTAGAACCACTGGTTAACATTTTAGGTAAGGCTGTTGTCGTTTTGGTAAAATTACCCTTACCATCATTGATATATAGTCTGTCCTGTAATTTTTCATCATCATAGTCAAATTCATTACCACCACTTACCATGTAAATATCATTATCTCCGTCATTATCGGCATCAAAAATTAAGCTTCCCAAATCTTCAAAACCACTATCATCATTAATTGCTTTAATTTCTTGTTTTACAAATCCTTTTTTTGCTTGAAAATATACACCTGCTTGATTTTGAGAAGCCGCTCCAACAATAAAATCATCCAATCCATCATTATTTAAATCGCCAACCGCTATGTTTGGACCTAGCATTGAAGTTTGATAGGGTAACAATATTTCTTTAGTAAAATCATCATATAAGTTTTCAATATGTTTATGACTTACCATTATGGATGGATCATTTTCTGTAGAAAATAATGTTTTCGTTGTAACTGTTTTTTTATCCTGTGACGGCAATTTAGCTTGGGAATAATCAATTTCTAGAAACTGATTTTTATCCAATGCAGTAAATATTTGCTCCTTCCTATCTGGCCAAGTAACTTTTAAAGTATCTACTTTTTGAACTTTACCTAAACCAAAATGCAATTGAGGTGCTACAGAAGATTGAAAGCCTCTGGTTAAGGTCATTTCTTGAAATTGGCTAATACCATCAGCTATTAGACTTACTTTAACGCCTAAACCAAATTTATTTTTTTCTGTTCCTCTAAATTTTAAGGTCATATAATTATTTGTTTCTGAACTTGTATTTTCAAAAACTGAAGCCATATCATCAATATTATTAATAATAATTTCCAGATCACCATCATTGTCTAAATCGGCATACACACTACCATTAGAAAAACCTTTATATTCAATACCCCAATCTGCATTTACTTTTGTAAATGTTAAATCTCCATTATTTTTAAACACAAAATTATCTATCTTTTCTGATGGAATTTCTAAGGTCTTTTTTAACAGGCTATCTTTTGTTAATTTTTGTTTTTTTAAAGCATCAAAATAATCTTTATTGTTGATTTCTCTCCTCGTACCGTTTGAGATAAAAATATCTTTCCAGCCATCATTATCTAAGTCTACAAATAAAGGCCCCCAACTCCAATCTGTTGTGGCTATCCCTGCCAATCTTGATATATTACTAAAATTGGGTAATGAGTCGTTAATAGCACCATTATTTAACTGTAACATATTTTGCATGTATTGATAACCGAACCCCGAATTTACAGCTCCCCAAAACAAAGAAGGATTCATACTTGCCATATTGGCTTTTGATCTACGGTTATCACCCGGTGTCATATCCATCTGAATAATGTCTAATAAGCCATCATTATTAAAATCTGCAATATCTACACCCATTCCATACAATGCGGTTTGCTTAGTACTGTTTTTAACATGCTCAGTAAATGTTCCGTTTTTATTATTAATGTAAAAATAATCTGGCATAGAAAAATCGTTAGAGATGTAAATATCTTGCCAGCCATCATTATTAACATCAGCTACTGTTACACTATTGGATAAACCGAATGTTTTTAACCCAGCTTTTTGAGTAACATTAGTAAATTTATCACCATCATTTCTATACAATTTATCAGTTTCTTCATCTTTGGGAATTTTCATCTTTACAGTATAATAATTATTAGGTGCATTAAATTGAGTTGGCGGATAATTGGCAACATATAAATCTAAATCGCCATCATTATCATAGTCAAAAAAAGTAGATTGAATGCTATTGCCTATATCATCAATTCCGTATTTTTTAGCACTTTCTGTAAATGTAACTTGCCCTGCACTTGACGAAGTTCCGTTATTAATATATAGTAAATTCTCTTTGGGTTCATATTTACCTCCAACAGCACAATAAATATCTAAAAAACCATCATTATTAACATCTGCCATAGTTACCCCTGTAAACCATCGATTATCTCCTAAAACTCCGGCTTGTTCAGAAATATCTTCAAATTTTAAATTACCTTTATTGAGATATAATTTATTAGAGACCATGTTGCCGGTAAAATATAAATCTATCAGACCGTCATTATTAATGTCTCCTGCAGAAATTCCACCTCCCATATATACATAACCATAGTTCAAATAGTTCAGAGAATCTGTTTCCGTTAGATTATTAGAAAAGTCAACACCTGTTTGAGAATGCGTTAAAGTTTTAAAAATTTTAATATCCTTCTTCTGGATATTATCAGCTTGGTCTTTTGTTTTATTACAAGACATTAAAAATAATGTAATACAGAATATGAAAAATAATTGCTTCATAATGGGAAGTTTGAGATATGAGTTTTGTTCTATTCTTTGGAGTGATCTCTATATTTTAATAAGCTTTTGTCAAATATTCAATCTTTATATAGTAGACATCTAACCCTCTCATCCTGATAGTTATTGGGAGAGGAATCCTTTTTTACTACAAATTTAATGAATACACTCTTATTAAAGAATAATAAACCTTACTATTTTAAGCTTTTCGAAAAAAAAACAGAGCATTGAATAATGCTCTGTTTTAAATTTTGAAGAAATATTAATTAGTGGTTAAAATCCAGGATTTTGCGTTAAAGTACCACCACTTAAATCTATTGCCGTTATTGGGATTGGTAATATATCATACTTTGGCTCATATGGCTTAGGGTCACCTGCAAAAGAGGTAATTACTCTAGCTTCATTTGTAAAATATGCATTCATTATGTCTACCCCGTTACCCCATCTTCTCAAATCAAATAAACGATGCCCTTCCATACCTAATTCTAAACGACGTTCCATGCGAATTGCTTTTATAGCAAAGGCTTGATCTGGAAAAGAAGCATATAGCTCAATTTGATAATTGGCAGCATCTGCAGTTTCCGCTTCATTTTTAACATAAGTCATGTTTTTGGCTCTGTTTCTTACTTGGTTTACATAATCTAGTGCAGTTGCCAAATCTCCGGTTTCAGCTGCCGCCTCAGCAGCCATCAATAATACATCAGCATATCTTATAATATGATAATTGATTCCTGAATGTTGCTGACCCCAACCACCAGTACCAACATTACCTTCTTCGCTTTTCTGGTAAATGTTTTTCTTTGGTAAATAAGGTCCGGAAATGTCTGAAAAATTAGCACGGATCCAATCTTTACCAACCATAGTGCCATATCCATTATATTCTATACCTCTCCTACCTGCTGTATAATCTAATCTAGGATCTAACGGCCCTGTTTCTGGTGTAAACAATGTTGGAACCGGATCTCCATTAGCATCTTCAATTACGTCACCATTTGCATCTATTTGAAAAGAATTTAAGCCATAATCATTTGTCACATCTGTTTGATTAAAAGTATCTAATAAAGGTAAACCACTACCGTCAGTCTGAAAAGCATTTACCAAATCTTGACTCGGTTGATAAAAACCACAACAAAACCCAAAAGCATTAGGAAAGTTTAACGTTCCTCCTTGATTGCCATTAAAAGATGAACCATCATCCGCTGTAAATTGAATAGCAAATAGAGATTCTGAACTATTATCACCAGCCAATCGGAAATTGTCTGCAAACTCAGGAATCAATGAATAACCCCCAGTGGTAATAACATCGTTAAACAATGTAGCAGCTTCACTCCATTCTGATTGATATAAATGCACCTTTGCTTTGTAAGCCTTCGCTGTCATTGAAGAAGGTTTACCGGCAGCAGCTTTTGTAGCAGGTAAATTATCAATAGCGAATTGAAAATCAGCTTCAATTTGATCCCAAATAGGACCAGAATTGGGTTGATTAAACTCTTTATTGTTAAAATTTTCAACAGAAATAAAAGCTACATTTCCAAATGCTCTTTGCAATTCAAAGTTATAATGTGCTCTTAAAAATTTGGCTTCCGCTTCTTGTGTAGTAAAATCGCCCTCAGTAACCTTACCAATAACAGACAATACATTATTTGCTCTATTAACTCCCGAATATAACCCAGTCCATTTTCCTAAAAGATAAGGATTTGCTGTTCCCCAATCAAACGTTTCCATTAAAAATAGATCTGCTTGATCAGAATCAGTACTCCCTTTATGAGCATCATCTGAAAGGGCATCTAGCCACCAATTGTCACCACTTGAAGTCCAAACAGCTCCTGAAGAATTTTTTCTAACACCGTCTAATGCCGAATATGCACCAATAAGTAATAAGTCTATACCCGTTTCGTTTTGTAAAGCCTCGTCGCTTAAAGCTCCTACTTCTACTGTTTCAGTAAAAGAATCATTACATGCCAGTACACCTACCAACATGAACATTAATAAATAATTTATTTTTTTTCTCATCTTTTTAAAATTTAATATTTACACCTAATGAAAATAATCTCGCTACTGGGAATGTTTGAAAATCAACTCCCAATGTTAAATTTCCGCCGTTAGTTTCAACAAGTGAATCATCAAAACCTCTAAGCTCAGGGTCAAAGCCCTCATAATCTGTTATGGTAAATAAGTTTGTACCTTGCAGATAAATTCTTAGTGATCCAACACCTGCTTTATCAGTAATACTACTAGGCAATGTGTAACCTATTTGTAAGTTTTTTAATCGCAAATATGACCCATCTTCAACAAAAAACGAGTTCGGTGCGGTTTCATTATTTGTAATATTTGAACTCAAGGCTGGTGTATTCGAATTCGGGTTTGTTACCGGATCAAATGCGTTCAACACACGTGTACTTTGATTTGTATTAAAGAATGTAGGGAAATCTGTAAAGATTCTTTCGTAATTATAAATATCGTTACCTTGAGATCCTTGAAAGAATGCAGCTAAATCAAAACCTTTATACGCTGCACTTAGATTAACACCATAGGTAAAATCAGGATGGGGAGAACCGATAAAGGTTCGATCCTCATCATTAATTACACCATCTGGATTAACATCTCTATATCTCAATCTACCTACACCATCTGCTGGTGTTGAAAAACCTTGATCAGGAGCAGCCGAAACCTCAGCTTCCGTTTGAAAAACACCGATAACTTCACGACCGTAAAATTCTGAAATCGAACGTCCTATTTGTGACCTAGTAACAGCACCACCTCTGAAAACAGTATTTCCCGATTGAAAAGGAGTAATTAAATCAGTAATTTCGTTTTTATAAGTTGAAACATTTGCACTAATGCCATAAGTAAGGCCTGAACTGATTTGATTGTTGTAAGCAATCGTAAAATCAAGACCCTTGTTTTCTACGGTACCAACATTAACAAAGGGAGGAGTAGCATCTGGTCCAGTAGAAGGAACGGCACTAAAATCTCTTGTTATCAAATCTTCCGTTTCGATCATGAAATATTCAATCCCTAAAGAAAGTGAATTATTGAACAAACCCAGATCTATGCCAATATTGGTGGAGTTACTAGTTTCCCATTTTAAATCTGGATTACCTACAGCATCTAAGAATGCACCAGTAAGCACAGAACTACCATCAAATGAATAATTAGCTAAATCTTCGGCAAATACCGATATATTAGATGTTGGATTTGCAACGGATAAAGTTTGGTTTCCTATCTGTCCGTATGAAGCACTCAATTTCAAAGAATTCACAATAGCATCTTGAGGAAAGAAATCTTCCTTACTTATATTCCAACCTGCACTAAATGACGGAAAGATGTCACTTTGGTTGTCACCCAAAAAACGTGAAGTTTTATCGTTACGTAACGTAATTGTTCCTAAATATTTACTTTTATACGAATAATTCACAGTACCAAAAACTGAAAATAAGGTTGAATTATTGTCAAAAGCAAAATCTACTTGGGGTGCACCACCTCCATTATTTAATAAATAAAAGTCTGGTGTTTCAAACAAAAAATCTGTACGATTAATCCCTTTACCTTTTTGACTTTGCTCTAAAGCTTCTATCCCTATTAATGCATTTACAGAATGATCACCAAAGTCTTTCTTATAATTTAAGGTGTTCGTCCATGTCCATGAATAGATGTTTTGATCTCCATCTCTAAGTAAATTTACGGCAATAGGCTCTGCTGCTTCAGGGTCTAAAGCTGTAAAACCAATACTATTTATTTGCTCCATACTCCCACTTATTGTAGTTTTGAAGTTTAAACCATCATATAACTCAACACCAGCATAAACGTCTCCAAAAACACGAAATCTTTTTACATAGTCATTACTAGCTCTTGTCAATGAGGCTACAGGGTTATTTGTATTACTTAATCCCGTAGAGTTGCTATTTGGCCCTGCAAAAACGCCATCATCATCTCGAACTGGAAGAATGGGGCTAGATCGTAATGCTCTATTCACTTGTATACCTGCTTCATCTGCTCCGGCTTGTCTAGAAAAAGATGCACTTAAATGCTGACCAATAGTAATTTTCTTATTCCCTACTTTAAACTCAGAATTTAATCTCGATACCCCTCTTTTATATCCAGTACCTAATAATACACCTTCACGATTTAAATAAGCGGCCGACATATAGTACTTACCTGTCTCACTACCATTTTCTAAAGAGATAGATAGATTTTGTGTTTGTGCACTCTGAGTGATTTCCTCAAGCCATTTAGTTCCACCATTAGGTACAGTTGTAGTACCGTTTCTGGACAATCCGTTTAAAGTTGTTGGTACAGTAAAAGTACCTGAACCGCTAGGGTCATATTGTGGATGAGTAATATCTGCACCATCATTCACTAAACTTTGAAATATTACACCTCTATGTTGTTCAGGGTTTAATAAATCAGGTGTGTTATCTACTTCAGCAACACCAGTATAGAAATCTACACTAATCTTAGCTTTGTCTTGGTTATAACCACCACTCTTAGTAGTTACAATTACAACACCATTTGCAGCTCTCGCTCCATAAATAGCTGCTGCCGCATCCTTCAATACATTCAACTGATCAATATCTGCGGCGTTTATACTATTAAACACATTTGCATCATCAGTTTGAACACCATCAATAATGAATAATGGGTCAGTATTGTTAATTGTACCAAAACCACGAATGTTAATTTTTGGTGCATCTCCAGGTCTACCACTGTTGGTTACAGATACCCCAGACGCTCTACCTTGTAATAATTCGGCCGCATTTACAACAGGTGTCTTTACCGCTTCAGCCATATCAACCGAGGCAACGGATCCAGTCAAATCTCCTCTTGTTTGCGTAGTATATCCTACAACTACTACTTCCTCTAGTTGACTTGAATCTTCTACTAAAACAACATTGATTACCGATTGACCCGCAACGGCGATTTCTTGTGTTATATAACCTACAAAACTCACTACCATAGTAGCTTCTGAGCCCATCTCTAAGCTATAATTACCATCAAAATCTGTTGTTGTTCCATTACTTGTGCCTTTTTCAAGAACTGCCGCTCCCGGTAAAGGTCCATTTTCATCTGATATTGTTCCTGAAATACTTTGTGCATGAGCATAGCCATAAAGCATTAAAAAAACCAACATCAGTAAACTTCTAAATAAATAGTTTTTCATAATTAATTTGAATTAGTTAAATAGTTAAAATTTGACTTGAATTAACAATCACTAAATATTAAAAAATAACTTAACGATTATTTATTCTTTGTAAAGTTTAAATTTACCTATAAAAGTACATTTTAGAAAAAATTAATATCTAAACAACATCAAATCAACAATGAATAACGTGTATTGGATTATAAAACTATTTAATTAGAATTATTATAAATTAGTGATTCAAAATTAACTCAAGCTTTACACTTTAATAAAAATATTTCTTTTATAAAGTATATAACCCAATAGTACATAAAATGCTACCACTGTAAGTGCATATAACATTGATGCTAGTTTATCAATAGATATAAAACTGGTATAAAAGGTATGGTATAGCCAGCCATGGATACTTTCCGTTTCATTAATCTGTATCATTCCAAATGTTTTAGATATAAAACTTGACATAAAATAAATAACAATGGCATTAGAACCTACATACTTAAATATAGATCCAAATTTTATTTTCTTAACATCCATTATATAGTGTACCACTCCTAGAATCAATGTAGCCCACCCGGCAGTAACTAGTACAAAACTACTCGTCCAAAGTGCTTTGTTTATAGGAAACCAAATATCCCAAACGGTACCCAATACAATCATAACAATACCCAACACGCTTAAAATAACCAGTTTATTTTCTTTAGCGTTGGTTAAAATTTTTCCAATTAAAATACCTAGAATAGATGATACAATTGCAGGTAATGTACTCAATAAACCTTCAGGATCATAGTCGGGCTTGTAGTTATGTTTACCAAAAATTTGCACATCTAAATAATTAGCCCAATTATTTGGTGCTCTATCAAAAGTAGGTGGTTCTCCATGTAATGGCACAAAACCTAACCATAACCAATACCCTATTAAAATCACCACAGCCATAGACAATAAAGTTTTCCATTTAAAATTTAAATTTAAAATGGCCGCTATAAAAAACACAAGGCCTATTCTCTGCAAAACACCGGGAATTCTTAATTCACTAAAAGATTTAAAAAAAGGTAAATAAGGTAAAAACCAATTTAGGAACAATCCCAGCCCAATAATTTTCAAACTTCTAATAATTATTTTTTTATAGGTTTTTGAATTTTTCGGTTTGTTTTTATACGCAAAAGAAATTGATATACCAACAATAAATAAAAAGAAAGGGAATATCAAATCAGTTGGTGTGTATCCATGCCAATCTGCATGTAGTAATGGAGCATAAACATGACTCCACGTACCAGGTGTATTCACCAAAATCATAGCGGCAATAGTAAACCCTCTTAATACATCTACAGATGCTACTCTATTTGTTTTCATATGATAATAATGTTTTGGGTTTTATATTTCTGGTTTAAAAATTACTAATTTTCAACTATCTAATTAGTACTATGCCTTTGTGTTATATATTTCACTGATATCAATTCTTCTGTCTATCATTATCATTAATTTTTATTTAAACCCAATTTATGGCCTGCAATAGCATAGTATAAAATAATTATATAACAAGGTAGTAAAATCCAATATCCGGATGTTGCTGCCGCTGCTGTTGCAGAAACTTCACTTATACCTTGAGCTAATAATTCTGCCTTTTTACCGTCTACCAATCGTCCATATAAAGGTGGGATGACCGCACCACCGGCAATAGCCATAATTAACAATGCCGATGCCGTTTTGGTAAATTTCCCAAGACCTTCTAAGGTCAATGGCCATACAGCTGGCCACACCAATGCATTTGCTATCCCTAGTGCCGCAACAAATAAAACTGAAGTAAATCCTGCAGTAAAAACTATAAAGAAGGTAAAAACAATTCCCAACAAAGCACTCAATTTTAAAGCGGTAGCTTGACTTATCCATTTTGGAATCAATACGATCCCTAATGCATAGGTTCCAACCATAGCCATCAACGTAAAAGTTGCAAAAAATTTGGCTTCTTCCCCATCAAAACCTAAAGACAGACCATATGCAATAATAGTATCTACAGCGACAACTTCTACCCCAACATAAACAAACAATGTTAATACACCAAGCCATAAATGCGGGAATTGAAAAATACTAGTTTTGGTGGTTGAACCATCAGTAGACTCTTTAATTGGGTCTGCTTCAACATGGGGTAACGGTGCTTTCCGAATTAAGACTCCTAAAATAAATAAAATTACAGCCATTATAATATAAGGCATAACCACACTGTCTGCCATCTTGTCTAATAATTGTTCTTTTTCAGTCGCATCAACTATAGCTAGTTTTTCGTTGATTTCCTTAATACCAGATAATAAAAGTGCTCCAAAAATAAGATTGGCTATGGCACCCGCAACTTTATTAGAAATCCCCATAATAGCAATACGTTTTGCCGCACTCTTTATAGGGCCTAAAATAGTTATATATGGATTGGATGCCGTTTGTAATAATGTCATACCCAAACCTTGAATAAAAATGCCTGTTAAAAACATCCAATAGGTACGCGACCCAGCCGCCGGAATAAAAACCAAAGCTCCAATACCCATTATAATTAAGCCTAAAGACATGCCTTTTCTATAGCCAATTTTATCAATAACATAAGATGCAGGCAACGCCATAATCACAAATGATATATAGGATGCGGAGGCTACTAAAAGAGCTTGTGCTGTAGTTAGCTCATTAAGCGTTTTCATATAAGGTATCAGGGAACCATTGATCCAAGTAACAAACCCAAAAATAAAAAACAAGCCGGCTATTATAGCAATAGGCACCAACATGTTTTTGTTCTGTTCCGGCAATCCTTTAATTTGTGACATACAGTTTAGAAAGTTTAATTATGATTTGTATTTCACACCATAGAAAAATATTAAGTGTAAAATATGGGTTAAAATTGATGTCTAATGTAATAAATATATCAGTTAATCAATATAAAATTTCTACAATTGACATTAAATTTGGGCTGAACGGACATTATACTATCATAAAAAATAAAAATGTTCCTTATTTATTTATTTACAATAAAACAAATAAAAGATTTAATATTTAAATAGCAACGCGTGACTAAAATTGGTGAATTGATAAATATTTGATTTTAATTGGTTCTTAAAATCGCCTGTTTGGCATGATTAACATATTTTCTTCCAATGGGTAATCTTTTTGTATTAATTTCAATCAGATTTCCTTCAACACTTTTTACTTTATCAATAGCAATGGTATAAGATCTATGGATCCTTAGAAAATTATTTTTGGGTAGTTCATCTGTAATACCTGTTAAAGATTTATGCACTAAGTAATCTCCAACAGCAGTAAAAATTTTTATATAATCTTTTAGGCTTTCGATGTAAAAAATATCATCAAATTTAATCTTAACCAATTTTTTATCTACCTTTAAAAATATATGAGAATCCGTTTCGTCTTGTATAGTAGTATTTCCTTTTTGTAAATGAATATGTTGCGATATTTTATTAATAGATTTCAAAAATCTATTAAAAGGAATCGGTTTAACTAAATAGTCTAATACATCTAGCGTAAAACTATCTACAGCATATTCCCTATACGCTGTGGTAATGACAATATTTGGTTTAGATTCTAAATTTCTTACAAATTCAAGTCCATTCATTTTAGGCATATTAATATCTAAGAAAACAACGTCTACATCATTTTCTTCTATTGCCGACAATGCCATAAAGGGATTATTAAAAGAGCCTATCAATTCAAAATTTTGAAATTCTAAAAGGTATTTTTCAATAATTTTTATTGCCAGAGGTTCGTCATCAATAATGATACATCTAACTTTCATTAATCAAAGGAATTTTAAGTTCTACTGCATAATTATTTTGTGTAATATTTGTTTTAAGTTCAAATTCATTTGGATATAACAATTGTAATCTTCGTTTTACATTTTTGATACCAATACCATGTTTGGTTACAACATTTGTTGATTGGTTAAAACTATTCTCAACATAAAAAACCAAATTAGTATCTTTTTTATCAAAGGTAATGCTTACTTCTATATTATCATTGTTTTTTGCACCATGTTTAAAACAATTTTCTATAAAAGGCAAAAAAAGTAATGGTGGCACCTCAGTATCATTAATATTTCCAACAATTCTTAATTCTGATTTAACGGAACTTCCAAATCTTAACTTTTCAAGTTCTAAATAGGTGTGTATATAATTTACCTCTCTTAATAGCTTGATTTTAGGCTCTTTAACCTCGTACAACACATATTGCATTATTTCAGATAGTTTAAGTATCGCTTGAGGAACGATATTGGATTTTTCAATGGCCAATGCATATAAATTATTTAAAGTATTAAAAAAAAAGTGTGGTTGAATTTGTGTTTTCAAGAACTGTAATTCTGTTTCTAATTGTACTTTAATTAATTTTTCATTTCTACTTTTAACAGAAATCCAATCGAATGTTAATTTGATCGCAGAGACTAAGGCTATCACATAAATAACACCAATTGTCACTGCAACAATATGGTTGAATGAGAACATTTTTCGAATGCCTTCTGCTTCAGGCCAAATATTTTCACTAACCAATACATAATGCAATCCCGTTCTTAATAGGTAGAACAAAATAAGCGATATGAAAAACAATAGAAAGAAATGAATATATCTCTTTTTAAGTATAAACTTTGTAATTAAATAATAAATTGTAAAATAGGTAATTAAAATATTTAATGGAAACTCTACCAAATTTGATTTTAAAGAGTACCAATAATCATTATTAATACTTCCATACCTAATTACATTGATTATAAAATAACTTATCCAAAATATAATGTGATATCTTATTGGGATCTTTTGGCTTGGATTTTTTAGTGTCTGCACAAATATATAATTAGAATATAACAAATATATATGTTAATTTTTTAACTCCATAGGTTTTAGCCTATATCAATATGTGATTTTGAGTACTCAAAATCAAAGAATTTTATTCAAAAAAAAATAATAAACTAATGTTTATACCTTAATAATGGTTATTCATTATAAATTTAATGCCGTTAGTATATTAATTTTTATTCCAATGATAAGTATTAATAGTTTTATAATATTATTTAGTATTGATTCTAAATAAAAGTATTAGAAAATTGAGTATATGTTTGAGTTAGTTTAAAAATAAACGGGAGCTTACTTCCGTTTATTTTTTCAAAAACAATGTTAATACAAATATTCAAATAGAATTATACCTATAGCTCTAAATTTATAGGGAGGAAGTTAATTACGCTAAACGCGATACGATCCACAAATAATAAAAACAATGTCTACTACAATACTAAATAAAATAAATCTGGCACACAGTCCTGCCGGCAAATTTGAAGAGACCAGATTTGAAAAAATTCACAATGTAATTTTTGACAATTCTCAAGAAGCTTCTTTAATAGTTGCTGAAGAGATTGCAACACTCATTAAAAGTAAAACTAAAGAAAATAAAAACTGTGTTTTGGGATTGGCCACGGGCTCATCTCCAATAAAAGTTTATGAAGAATTAGTTAGAATGCATAAAGAAGAAGGGTTGAGCTTTGCCCATGTCATTTCTTTTAATTTGGATGAATACTTCCCAATGGAAAGGCAAAATATACAGAGCTATCACTATTTTATGCATGAACATCTGTTTGATCATATTGACATACTGCCTGAAAATATTCACATACCAGATGGCACTATTAATAACAACAATTTATACCAATACTGCATTGATTATGAAATGCAAATAAAAGAAGCTGGAGGTTTAGATCTTCAACTATTAGGTATTGGTAGAACCGGGCATGTCGGTTTTAATGAACCCGGTTCTCATTTAAACTCTGGTACCAGAAGTATTACCCTAGATCATATTACAAGAGTTGATGCCGCTCCAGCTTTTTTAGGAATTGATAATGTACCTAGAAAAGCTATCACTATGGGGATAGGTACTATAAAAAAAGCCAATCGAATAATACTCTTAGCTTGGGGTATTAACAAATCTCAGATTATTAAAGAAACCATAGAAGGTGAAATTTCTTCTGAAGTTCCTGCTACTTATTTACAAACACATAATAATACAACTTTTGTTTTAGACACTCAAGCATCTTTAGAACTGACTAGAGTAAAAACACCTTGGTTGGTTTCTTCTTGCATATGGACAGAAGATTTAAAGAGAAAAGCAGTAGTTTGGTTAAGTGAGTTGTTAAATAAATCAATTTTAAAGCTAACCGATAAAGACTATAATAATAATGGAATGTCTGGTTTACTTATTGAAGAAAATACAGCATACGATTTAAATATTAAAATGTTTAATGTTTTACAACATACCATTACAGGATGGCCTGGTGGAAAACCTAAAGCTGATGATACGAATAGGCCTGAGCGTGCAACACCAGCTAAAAAACGCGTAATTATTTTTAGTCCACATCCTGATGATGATGTAATATCTATGGGAGGTACTTTTGATAGGCTTGTAGAGCAAGGACATGAAGTTCATATTGCTTATCAAACCTCGGGTAATATTGCTGTTTCTGATCAGGAAGCTCTAAAATATGCTGAAGTCAGTAAAAAATTAAATGATGCTGATGCTATTGATAAAATCATTGAAAATATACAAAAAAAAGATGAAAATAGTATTGACACCTTAGAGGTAAGAAAACTAAAAGCCTTAATTAGACGTAGTGAATCTTTAGCCTCCACTCGGTATTTAGGTGTACCTGATAAAAATGTGCATTTTTTAGACCTGCCATTTTATGAAACAGGAACCATCAAAAAGAATAAATTATCAGATGAAGATATTTCTATTATGAGCATTATAATTGATACTGTTAAGCCACATCAAATATATGCGGCAGGCGATTTAGCAGATCCACATGGCACTCATGAAGTGTGTTTAAATGCTCTTTTTGGTGCTCTTAAAGAATTGAAATCTAATAAGTACATGGATGATTGTTGGGTTTGGTTATATAGAGGTGCTTGGCATGAATGGGAAACTTATGAAATTGATATGGCTGTACCTATGAGCCCTGATCAAGTTATGAAGAAAAGACATGCTATTTTTTACCATCAATCTCAAAAAGATGGAGTAATGTTTCAAGGTGACGATTCAAGAGAGTTTTGGATGAGAGTAGAAGATAGAAATAGACTTACCGCTAACAAATACCAAAGTCTTGGACTTGCTGACTATGCCGCTATTGAAGCCTTTAAACGCTATTATTTTTGAACAAAATAATTATTATGAAATATATTAAACTCCCTACTTTATTAATTTTATTTCTTTTTCAAACTAATACTTTTTTTGCACAGCATAGTATTATTCCAATTCCTGTAAGCTATACAGTAACAGACGCTTCTTTTACTTTTCAAAATGAGCTATATTTAAGTGGTAATATAAATGATGATCAAGCTACAACACACATCAATCAATTACGAGAATTTCTTGCAACAAAAGGAATAGCTCTAATTGACAAAAAATCAAAAAAGAATTGCATCAAAATTTCTTTAAACAAAAAAGCAGATGTAACATTGGGTAATGAAGGCTATTCTTTAGAAGTAATCGAAGACAATATTGTTCTTTCTGCAAATAAAGCTGCGGGTATTTTTAATGGTGTTCAAACCTTAAAACAATTATTTCCAGAAAAAAAAACTGATACTATAAGTATTTCAGGTTGTAGTATTACTGACTATCCTCGTTTTAAATGGAGAGGCCTAATGTTAGATGTAAGTCGGCATTTCTTTACTGTTGATGAAGTTAAAGCATATTTGGATCAAATGTCAGCATATAAATTTAATGTATTTCATTGGCATTTAACTGATGATCAAGGATGGCGAATTGAAATAAAATCGCTTCCAAAATTAACTGAAATTGGAGCATGGAGAGTTGAAAGATATGGTCGTTTTGGTGAAAATAGAGAAAATCCAAAACCGGATGAAAAAGCAACCTACGGAGGATTCTATACTCAAGAACAAATTAAGGATATAGTTAATTATGCCGCTGCTAGAAATATTACCATTGTACCTGAAATTGATATCCCTGGGCATAGTATGGCAGCACTTGCCGCTTATCCAGACCTTTCAGTAAAAAAAGAACCGAAATTTGTAGCTCCTGGTATAAAATTTTCAGAATGGTATGGTGGTGGAAAATTTAAAATGCTTATCGAAAACACCTTGAATCCTACCGACGAAAAAGTATATGAATTTGTAGATAAGGTTTTTACTGAAGTAGCAGCACTCTTTCCAGGAGAATATATCCATATGGGCGGAGATGAAGCTTATCATGGCTATTGGGAAGAAAATAAGGAAGTACAAAAATTTATGAAAAAAAATAAGATAAAAGATACTCATGAACTCCAAAGTTATTTTGTGAAAAGAGTTGAAAAAATTATTAGCAGTAAAGGGAAAAAGATTATTGGATGGGATGAAATATTAGAAGGTGGCTTAGCCAAAGGTGCTGCAGTTATGAGCTGGCGAGGTATGAAAGGTGGTGTTGAAGCTTCAAAAATGGAACATGAAGTAGTGATGTCTCCAACTACCTATGCCTATTTAGATTATACACAAGGAGATAGAAGTGTTGAAACAAATATTTATGCTAGCTTGAGTCTTGAAAAAGCATATAGTTTTGAACCCATACCAGAGGAAGCAAATGCTGAATACATTATAGGCGGACAAGCTAATCTATGGACAGAAGAAATTCCTAATTTACCATTTGCTTTTTATATGACCTACCCAAGAGCATTCGCCATTTCTGAATCACTTTGGAGCCCTAAAGATAAAAAAGACTTAGATAATTTTATTACGCGTACTATGCATCATTTTTCTAGATTTGATAATGCTAAACTCAATATTAGCAAAGCGGTTTATGATCCTATTGTATCTGTTGCTAACGATGGTAATAAATTGATCTGCGAATTAAAAAATTCAATACCAAATTCTGAAATTTATTATACAATAAACAATACTTACCCCGTACAGTTTGGTGAAAAATATACCGGATCTTTTGAAATACCTAAAGGAAATTTAAGTTTACGAACACGTACTTTTGTCAATGGAGAGCCTATAGGTAGAGAATTGCTAATTCACAGAGAAGATCTTGTAAAAAGAGCAGGTAAATAATATTCTATAAGTAGATAATTTTGTAAAATATTCTAAGGCTTGGATGGAAAAAATAAAGAATATTAAATTATTAATCTTTGATCTAGATGGAACTCTAGTTGATTCAATTCCAGATTTAACTGATAGCGTTAACTACGCTTTGACAAAACTAAATCATCCCGAATTAAACCAAGAACAAGTAAAAAAAATGGTTGGTAGTGGATTAAAAAATCTAATACAATTGGCCATTGGAAACACTAAGGACGAAACTCTGGAAAAAGCTCACTCCTATTTCTTAGAATATTACGCTAAAAATCTTGTCAATAAAACTACATACTATAAGAATATTCCAGATATGTTAACTTATTTTTCAGATAAGAAAAAAGCCGTGTATAGTAATAAGCCAGACACATATACTGTTGAAATTGTTCAGAAATTACAATTAGATACTCACTTTGTAAAAATAATGGGTGCACAACCTAAAAAATATAAGCTAAAGCCTAGCCCCGAAGGAATCCATTTAATATTAAAAGAACTTAATATAGCTCCTCAAGAAGCTGTTATGATTGGTGACTCAACACATGATATTGAAGCTGGAAAAGCAGCAGGGATACATACTTGTGCCGTTTCTTATGGATATCGTTCAAAAGATATTCTCAACGCTGTAAAACCCGATTTATTAATAGACAGTTGTTTAGATTTGACTCAGTATTTATAATAATTTCTGATACTTTAATCTAGCATTTAATTGGTATTTCATAGTAGATCAACTGTGTAAATTCAGGTTTATCCACCCCTGTTTGTGTCTCCCAAAGCATAATTAAAATCAGCATTGTTGTGCTGATTTTTCAAATGATTTGGGTCATACCAGATTAACTCCGTTGATCTAGAGTTACTCGCTACTGCAAATAGAAAATCACACCATCCGCCTGTCGCGAATGTTATATTTTATTATTTCCAAAAAAAACTTTAAAGCGAACTTTCGGATTAACTGCGTTGATCCAAATTTATCCACTACTGCAAATGAAAAATCATACCATCCGCCTGTCGCGGATGTTCTGTTTTTTTATTTCCAAAAAAACCTTGAAAGTGAACTTTCGGATTAACTGCGTTGATCCAGATTTATCCGCTACTGCAATTGAAAAATCATATCATCCGCCTGTCGCGAATGTTCTGTTTTTTTATTTCCAAAAAAACCTTGAAAGTGAACTTTCGGATGAACTGCGTTGATCCAGATTTATCCACTACTGCAATTGAAAAATCATACCATCCGCCAGTTGCGGATGTTGATTTTTTATTCCCTCCAAAACATTGAAAGCAAGCTTTCAGTTTTTCCGGGAATAAAAAATCCGCATTTTCATGCGGATTTTCTGCTTGATGTGGGTCATACTGGATTCGAACCGGTGACTTCTACCCTGTCAAGGTAACACTCTAAACCAACTGAGTTAATGACCCGTCTATTACAAATACAAATTTAAGTTTAATATTTTAATTGTCAAATACAATTAGAACCGTAACATCTAAAATTAAATGCAATTAATTTCTTTTAAATCAAATTACAAATATCTAATAAATTATGACGGTTTATTATTATTTGTTCTCTATAAATTTCAAAAATTCAATTCCGAACTCCGTTATCCCCATACACTTAATCATCTTCTGGTTAGGAGGATCTGTAGCTATCGATTTATTTAATTCAAAAAGAAGCGATTTCGAATCTAAATCTTGAAGAAAAAAAGAAAATTCACCCTCTTCTAATTTGAAAAAATATGGCATACGAAAATCATCCATGCTATGATCATAGCTTGTATTTCCAATTTTCTCATAAATATCTTTATGTCTAAGTAAAATAATGATTTGAGTTTCATTTAGTTTCCCTACTATATCAATAAAAGTTTCTTTAAATTCAGAATCTTTAGGTTTTAATATTTCTCCAATAAGAATCTTCTTAAATCGTTCAATTTTTTCTTTAGATTTAGTCTGACTTACTTTACGAATTATCATTTCAAAAACATCTCCGAAATCCTCTATATTAACCTTCTCAATTTCAACAGATTCAAGTCCCTGATCTTTAAGGTATTTAGTAAAAGAAAGTATGAAGTAATTCACTCTCTCTTGCTTTATTCTTGAGTGATGTTCAAAGATTACTTCATTAATTATAGAACCAACAGGTCCAAGCAAGTCCAGTGCAATTTTGATTGCAGTAACACTATGACACTTCTCGAAAGTTTTTAATTGTTTAATAGAAACGACTTCTTTACTAGGTTTGCTTAATTCTTTACTTTCCACTTCTCAGATTATTATATTCAATAATTCTACTGTTTGCAAATTTACACATTTCATTTATACACCTACCTCCAAAAAAATGTCCCTTTTTGAAGCTTCAATCAGCCAACAATGCAAAAATCATACAATTTGTACGATTAAAAAACTTCAACTATTTAATAAGAAGGTAGTTAAAATTTATTTGTGTGATTCAATGAGGGAACAACCAAAATTTCAAGATTTGAGCATTCAAAAGGGCTTCCAAAGGGTTGAAAAAGTATAACTCCCGAATTCCTCCCGATTACGAAAAATTTAACATACTTTAACATTTCAAATTTAATTAGAAAGTAAAAAGTCTCTATTCTGATTAAAATAAATTAATGTCGTTGACAATTTTATAATTATCTTATGTCTATATGTAAAAACATATAAATTAATTCATTTTCTTATTATTATATCTAATTACATATAATATTTGTATATTTACTTCGTTTATATTTAAAAGCATATAATGAAAGAGCTAGCAAGTTTTGTTAAAGAACGAAGAAAATCTGTAAACCTCACACAGGCAGCGTTTGCCGAACGTGCGGGTGTTGCTTTAACAGTAATCAGGAAAATAGAGCAAGGCAAGACCAATCTGAATATGGAAAAGGTAAACCTTGTCTTGCGAATGTTTGGGCATCAATTAACTGCTGTTGATAGTCGGGAAATAGAAAAGTCTAATAAAGAGTTATGAGAAAAGCCCATATATTTTATAAAGAGTTTTTAGCAGGTGTTTTAACAGAAACAGCTGAGGGTGAATATATATTTAAGTATTCTGATGATTATGTAATCAATCATTCAGAACAATTCATTGCGTTTAATATGCCCATTAGGAACGATCCATATATAAGTAACCGACTCTTTCCTTTTTTTGAAGGACTGATTCCCGAAGGATGGTTATTAGATATAGCCTCCAAAAACTGGAAAATAAATAAGAATGATAGAATGGGCTTACTATTGGCCTGTTGTCAAAATTGTATTGGAGCAGTAAGTGTTGTACCAAAAGAAGAAGAAGATGAAGAATAAGTGTTTATATTGTTACGAACGATTAAAAGGTGAAGTAGATTTTCATGAAAAATGTAGCTTAACTTTTTTTGGTCAAAAAGAAGCTCCTTTACTACCGTACAATTTTGATCAAATGGCCGAGTTAGCTAAAAATGTAGTTGAGAGGAGTATTGCAGTTCCGGGAGTCCAGCCTAAATTATCTATGTCCTTAATAGAAGAAGCCGATGAGCTTGCTCATGGTAGACTAACCATAGTTGGTGCTTTAGGCGGTAATTATATTTTTAAACCACCCTCTGATGATTTTCCTGAAATGCCGGCAAATGAACATCTCACCATGCGGATCGCAGAATCTTTTGGAATACAAACAGTGCCCTCTTCTTTAATTCGTTTGCAATCAGGTGAATTATCCTATATCACTAAACGAATAGATAGAGGGGAAAAGGGTGAAAAGAAACATATGTTAGATATGTTTCAAATTACCGAAGCCTATGACAAATACAAAAGTTCTTCTGAAAAGATAGGTAAGGCACTTGGTAGTTATTCCAGTAATACTTTATTAGATAAGTTGTTCTTTTTTGAGCTGACTTTATTTAGTTTTCTTACAGGTAATAATGATATGCATTTAAAGAATTTCTCCATGATAGAAACTGACATAGGGTGGTCTTTAGCACCAGCTTATGATTTATTGAATGCAACCATTGTAAATCCAGAAGATAAGGAAGAAATGGCCTTAACGCTAAACGGAAGAAAAAATAGATTAGAAAGAATAGATTTTGAGCAGTTGGGAGGTAATTTAGGACTTACCTCAAAACAAATAACAAGTGTATTTGAAAGATTTTATAAATTAAAATCAACAACAATCAAATGGATTGATAACTCCTTTTTATCTAATAAAATGAAAATACTTTATAAAAAGAAAATGGAGGAAAGATATGCTAAGGTATATTGATTGAGAAAATTAACAAAAACTATAAATACATTATTCTATAATAGTTTGTTACGCTAAATTATGTTTCATAAAAGGTTAATTAACGAAACTATTAAAAAAGACGAAAAAAAGACTTGAATCCACTAAAGGTCTATTTCATCTATATAGTTTCATAAAACGGTCGTTAAAAAAACTCGATAATAAATTGGGTAGTATTCCATAAATCGACCGTTTTATGGGGCTCACACTATCTAGCAATGTTGGAAATTATTTTGTTGGTTTTATTAAACTATAAAATCGGTAAACTTCTGTATGGTAACTTTATTCAGAAAATATCTTAGAACAATTATAACGATTTGTTATCAGCGAAATCTGTGTCTTAATCTGGCTGTACACTTTTAGAGTAGTCAAGGTCCAAATACGTTCTTTTTGAATTCGATAGATTTAAGGCCTTTATACTTCCTGTACCTTCGAAACTGAAGGTAAACCCATAAAATTTGTTGATCTTACCTGACAAGGGAAGGTTGATTGCCTCTTGCCCGTTTACGGATATGGACATATTATTATTCTTGGAAACAAAGTCAACGGTCACCCATTCGTTGAAGTCTACCCCGAATTTTGACATATCCCAGTTTTTCCCGCTTATCGTTCTGTCGAAGAACCATAGCTCCAGTTCAGACATACAACCTAATTTTGATAATGGAATCGAAATAGCCTGACCTTCCAATAAAAGAATAATAAAAGTATTCTGGCAGACATTTTGCCCACCATTCACATCGTTTTTAATAGTTACGGAGAAATTCAGGTCGTCAAGTCTCAGCCCATCGAAGCTTTCTACCAAACGGTACGAGACTTTCACCCCATATAAGTTGGCATCGATACCGTTCTTCAACAATAGCTTTTTACTTACCGAAACAGCGGAGTCTCCTAAAATATCCGATTTATCAAAATACAAAGGTCTACCGGCCCTTTCCGTGCTTGCACTCCAACCATCGGAAGGTATCAAAATATTATGCTCCTTTACTATTTGATCATCAACCACCAACTTTGATTTAAAAAAACCCGGATGATAATAAATTGAGGTAGCCAAAGAGTCCGTTATAGAAACCTCCTGACGTTTGCTAACATCCCAACTTTGTTGAATCTCTACTTTTGCTCCTACAGGAGCTTTATCGGCACGATATTCGAAAATAACCGAGTTCGGCAATCCTTTCGTTACTTTTTTACTGGTAAGATAGAAATTGTTAGGGTCAACTTCTTCGCTACTAAATTTATAGGACATTGCAATAATGACAATCAACATAAATATAGCTCCTGACACAAAAATTACAGACGGCTTGGCACCAAAAAGTGGCCAGAATGATCGTTCTCCAGCTTTGCTCTCTTTTTTGAATTTAATAGGAACGAGTTCTTCTTTGGACGTAATTAAAAATCCTCGAAAATCTTCATATCCCAAGAATTGTGCAAGGGCATTCAACGTCACTTCGCTAGGCGTCGAACTATATGCTATTCGACCCCAAACCCTCTTAAGGGTGTTGCTGCTGATAGAGGTCTTCGTATTGTCCAAAATCAGTTCCGAGAGTTTCTCAAAATCATAGGACGACCACTCAGAGCTGTTGCCCCAATTAAGGGAGCACTCAATGTTGGTCACAAGCTTTTGTATGTTTCTCTTTTTTTCCTGCATTTACTCTCTGATTTACCCCAGTACGAGATTGTACATACTTGTCACGCCTTTGTACATAATTCTGCCAAGCTTTGAAATAGTTTTGTCTTGGCTACAAATTAATACAAATATTCTTGGATAATAAAATGGCCATATCAACATATTTTCAAACTTGCTTATTTCTCAAGCTTCGGAAACAAAGGTATTAAGAAAAAACGAAATAGAAAGACAGGTTTGAATGAAGAAAAGAACAACCTAAACTAGTTATAAATCAATATTATAAATATACTATCATGAAACTACAACACGCTATTTTATCATTATCAATGCTTGCTATCGGTCTACTGAACGCACAGGACAAAACAGAGGATATAGGGAATAGCAAAAAAATTGAATTCCCTATGAACGAAAAACACTGGACAACTGTAACGGATAACGTTGAATTTTCAACTTATAAATCCGTACAGACTGTTAAAAGCGATGATAGTGACGAAATGGTTATTTTGCTAAAGGATTTTGAATTTACCGATGGAACGATCGAATTCGATGTTGAATTTAAAGAAAGAGGTTTTCCTGCCATTGATTTTCGTGCGGATAAGAATATGTTGAATTCGGAGAAATTTTACATAAGATATTTTGGAACTCCACAAGGCCTTAAAAGAACGACTCTACAATATGCTGCCGTTGTCGATAGTGTAAATCTATGGGATGTCACTGATGATTATCAAGCAGCGGCCACCATTCACGAAGGAAAATGGAACCATGTGAAGTTGGTAGTATCGGGCAAGCAGATGAAGGTACATGTGAACGATATGGAGCGTGCCGCTTTACATGTCCCTGCTTTGGAAGGCCTTACAAACTCGGGTTTGATTGCACTTAGCGGGAATGTGGTTTACGCAAATTTTGTAGTTCGACCTAATGCCACGGAGGACTTGCCATCGAAGGAAGGGTATGACCCAACTTATAACGATTCAAGGTATCTCAGGAATTGGTCGGTATGCGACCCAGTTGATCTCCCGTTTAGAAAGGATATAATGATGGACATTCCTAGTTTCCCAAGATTTACCATCGACACCCTACTGTTAAATAGCTCCTTGGTTTGGAAGCCTATAAGGGCAGAGCGTCGTGCCCTTATCAATCTTACTAAAATGTTCGGAGCGGCCGAACGAGGACAACGAAGATTGACTTGGCTAAAAACCACTATTTCTTCAGAAACAGCTCAAGAAAAAAGAGTCGATTTAGGCTTTAGTGATGAAGTTTGGGTGTTTATCAACGGACAACCCTTGCTTACAGATAATAATTATTACGGTTCTCCGGGCATGAAGGAACCGAGTGGAAGATGCACTATTGAGAACACTTCATTTCAGCTTCCATTGCAAAAAGGAGCGAATGAAGTTCTAATAGGTATTACAAACTATTTCTTTGGTTGGGGGGTTATTGCACGGTTAGAAGATACAGAAGGTTTGAATTTCAAGTAACGTGTTTAACGCCTTCCTAATCCAAAAACAAATTCCATCATAATAAGAATTAGATCTAGAATATTTATTCCCAACTTTAATTCAAAAATACAACTAGTGGATTTGAATGATAAAAGTTGCCAGTTTGGACATATTTCGTAAGACTTAGTTTGTTCCATAAAACGAACGTTTTATGAGACAAAATTTTTCTCTCAAAATTATTAGCTTGATCCATAGTAATTAGACTATTTATTAAGTCACTTATATTTCAGTTAATAAAACAAAGGAAGTCGATACAATTCCAAATAAAAGAGAAATAATAAAACAACTACCGCCCAATTTGGATATACCCTTGCATTTTTTAGCAATTTTTCATAGCGATTATATACCCAAAAATTTCAAAGTAAACTTTATAAAGGATTAACTCCGATGATCCCTAAAAGACCACTCCTGCAAATTCAATCCCTCAAAAAGTGATACTTTTTGATATTTTTATTTTCCAAGTCTTTGTAAAAGCAAGCTTTACAGGTTAAGGATTAATTTCATTGATCCCGTGTTGAAACCACTCCTGCAAATGAAAAATCATACCATCCGCTTCAGACGGATGTTGTATTTTTTTATTTCCAAAAAAACCTTGAAAGTGAACTTTCGACTTTTTTGGAAATAAAAAAATCCGCACTATCGTGCAGATTTTTCGAGTGATGTGGGCAATGAGGGATTCGAACCCCCGACCCCCTCGGTGTAAACGAGGTGCTCTGAACCAACTGAGCTAATTGCCCGTTTTTTTATTCAGGATTCGATAACCTGAGTTCTTTTTACTAAGCCGAACCTCCCGATAGCTATCGGGATGAGTCAATTGCCCTAAAGCGGATGCAAATATAAACTAGTTTTTAATTCTGACAAAGGTTTTTTTAATAAAAAAGTGAACCCAGTCAAACCACTTCTGCCACAACAAAAGTACTTCCACCAACAAATACTAAATCAGATTTTTTTGCATTATTTTTTGCAGCAACTAACGCTTTATTGACTGACGAATATACAGTTCCAAACAATTTATGTTCTTTTGCTTGACGCTGTAAAATTTCTGCTTTTAATCCTCTTTGAATTTTTGGCATACAAAAATAATAAGTAGCCTCTTTCTGAAATAAAGGCAAAATAGTATTTAGATCTTTATCATTAACCACACCTAATACAATATGTAGATTTTCATACTCTTGCTCAGAAAGCTGCTGTAGTACATATTGTAAACCTTCTTTATTATGTGCAGTATCACAAATCACTTTTGGTCTTTCAGATAGCAATTGCCACCTACCTAAAAGTCCTGTGTTTTTAACTACATGTAACAATCCGTTTTTGATTTGTTTTTCTGTAATCTTATACCCTTGATTTCTTAAAACAGTTACAGATTGAACAGCTGCCTTTATATTTTTTTGCTGATAATGACCTAACAAATCTGTTTGATATTCTTTCTTCAGTTCATCTTCTGCAAAAAAAATAGGAGAATTCATTTCTTTTGCTCTTTTTAAAAAAACCGCATTGACTTCATCTTGTTTTTCGCTGATCATTAGTGGTACACCTCTTTTAATTACGCCGGCTTTTTCAAAAGCTATTTCTTTTAAACTTTCCCCCAACATTTGTGTATGGTCATAACCAATATTAGTAATAATGGACACTATAGGATTGATAATATTCGTTGAATCTAATCTTCCACCAAGACCAACTTCTATAATAGCAATATCTACCTTTTGTTTCGCAAAATGTTCAAATGCCATACCTACAGTCATTTCAAAAAAAGAAAGTTGTAGTTCTTTTAAAAAAGATTGATTCCTTTTAATAAAATTAATCACACAATTTTTTCGAATGGACTTTCCATTTACCTTAATACGTTCTCTAAAATCTTTTAAATGTGGTGAAGTATATAGACCCACTTTATAACCTGCCTCTTGAAAAATAGAAGCTATCATATGACTGGTTGACCCTTTACCATTAGTACCGGCTATATGTATACTTTTAAATTTTTGATGTGGATTATCTAAGTATTCTGCTAATGATAAAGTATTGGTCAGATCTTTTTTAAAAGCAGTTTTACCCTGGCGTTGATACATTGGAAGTTGAGCAAACATCCAATCTAAAGTTTCTTTATAAGTCAATGTTTAATTAGATAAAGAGAAGTTATAAATAATAGATCCTACTTGCTTTGTTGGAGCTTTGCTATCAGCATTAAACTTGGTTTTTAATGCCGCCTCTTTTGCTCTTTTTAACAGACAGGGTGCTGAGTTAGTTGTACCTTTAATACCTGGTCTTGCACTAATGACCCTTCCTCTCTTATCCACAGAAATACTAACCACAACTTTACCTTGTTCATTACAATCATAAGTAGGTTTGGGTTTGGCAACAGCTTTTCTATTACCCAATCTATAATTTCCGCCACTACCTCCTCCTCCATTGCCGTAATAGCCGCTTGCATTTGGATCTCCATTTGGGTTACCTTTATCTCCAGCCTTATTATCATCACCATCTCCTCCTTTTCCTTTACCCTCTCCATTATTTAAGCCGCCCATCATAGCATCTAACTGTTTCTTTTTATCTGCCTGTTCTTGTTTCTTTTTTGCTTCTGCAGCCTTACGTTGTTGAGCAATACGTTCTGCTTTTAACTTGGCTTGACGTTCTGCTTCCTTAACTTTTCTATCAGCTTCATCAGCTTTTCTTTGAGCCTCCTTTTGCTTATTTATCTTAATAGTTTCGGCATTATCTTGTGTAATTACATCTTCTGCTTTTGTAGGCGTAGATACAGCTTCTGTGGGCGTTTCTTGAACCTCTTCTACTTCTTCAACTTGCTCTTGTTCTACTTCTTCAATTACTTCCTCTGGTGTTGATGCAGCTGCGGGCTCTGATTGTGCATCTCCACTACCCACATCTGAAGTTCCAAAGTTCACAGCAATACCATATTCTTCCGGGGGGTCTAAATATTTCAAACCCAAAGTAAAAATTAAAAACAGCATTAATGCCATAATAATAGCCGTTAATACTGCTGATTTCTTTTTATGTGGAGTGTCTAAATATGACATTCTATTGGTATTTAATTATCAAACAAAGATATTATAATTTTAAGTTAATTGATGAAGCTTGAAATTTAATTTTATTTTTAAACTTCGAAACTTGCACCTCTATTTTGGTCTTACCGCCAAAATAACCTTATATTTATTTCTATTGGCTATATCCATAATCCTCACCGCCTTTTCTATAGGTACACCTTCTTCAGCTCTTAATACTATCGTTGGATTTTCTTCTTTAGATAATAAGCTAGTTAAATCACGCTCTAAATCGTTTTCATTAACTTTCGCCCTATCAATATAAAAATCTAAACTCTTAGTAATACTCACTGCTACAGATTTATTATTCTCAGTTTTTCCAGACGCTTTAGGTAATAAAATATCTAGTGCATTTACAGTAACTAAGGTAGAAGTTAACATAAAAAATATCAATAACAAAAAAACTATATCAGTCATTGACGACATGTTAAATTCCGGACTAACTTTATTTCTTCCTCTAACGTTCATATTAAACAGGTTCGTTTAATAAATCTAAAAACTCAACTGATTTGGCTTCCATTTCGTAGACTACCTTATTTGTACGTACTACCAAATGATTATAAGCTATATAAGCAATAATACCAACTATTAATCCGGCTACAGTAGTTGTCATGGCTGTATATAAACCATCAGACAACATTTTTATATCAATTTGCCCACCTGCATTGGCTATCGCATGTATCGCAACTATCATACCAATTACAGTACCTAAAAACCCGATCATAGGAGCGGCTCCCGCTATAGTTGCCAAGACGCTTACATTTTTTTCTAATTTGTAAATTTCTAATTTACCCGCGTTCTCAATAGCCGTGTTAATGTCTTCTAGGGGTTTACCTATTCTTGAAATACCTTTTTCTACCATACGTGCAGCAGGAGAAGATGCCTGTACACATAATATTTTTGCAGCTTCTAATCTACCACTAGAGACATTGTCTCTTATTTGATTCATAAAGTTCTTATCAGTTTTAGAGGCCGCTTTAATAGCTAAAAAGCGTTCAAAATAAATATAAAGTGCAACGGCTAAAAGCAAAGTTAATAATGCTATTATAATTTGTCCGCCAAGACCACCATCCATAATCAGATTATAGATTGATAAAGTCTTTTCTTCTGAAAGTACTTCTTCTAAATTTTCTTGAGTATTGTCAACTTCTTGCAAAATTGTGAGCAACATAAATTAAAGTAGTTTAAGGGATAGATAGATAAGTAACGAAATTATGCGAATAAAATTGTTTAAATAAATAAAAAATCCCACCGAAGTGGGATTAAATTTTCACACAAAAAATAGTGCCACAACAAACCCGGCAGCAAATCCTACCGCTGCCAACCAAGTAATTTTTTTAAAATACCAAATAAAATCTATTTTTTCCATGCCCATTGCAGCAACGCCTGCAGCGGAACCAATGATCAACATACTACCCCCTGTACCTGCTGAGTATGCTATTAAATGCCATAGACTATGATCTATAGGAAAAGTATACATCCCCATTGAAGCCGCAACTAGAGGTACATTATCAATTATTGCAGACAATACGCCTAATATGGCAACAACAATATTTTGATTGGGTATGGCTCCATTTAACAATTCAGCTACATATCGCAAAGTACCAACTTGCACCTCTACACCGTCAATCATAACACTGCCATATACCAAAGTTTCTAATGCAGCCACAGCCATTAAAATACCTAAGAAAAATAAAATACTTGACATTTCAATTCTCGATAAGGCCTGATGTGCTGAGTATAAATGTTTACGTTCTTCAGAAAAATCTTCTTCAGGATGTATATATTCAGAAACTAACCAAACTACACCTAAAGCCAACATCATACCTATATAAGGAGGCAAATGGGTAAGGGTTTTAAAAATAGGCACAGAAACTATCATTCCTAAACCTAAAAAAAGCATAGTTTTACTACTTAATAATGATTTCTCTTCTTCATTATAGTCATTAGTGTCTACCTCAATCGATCCTTTAAAGGCCGGTAATAATGTGGCTATAAATGTTGGTATAACCATACAAATTATAGAAGGTATTATTAATTTTGTAACCAATGCCAGTGCGGATACTCTTTTACCAATCCAAAGCATAGTGGTAGTAACATCGCCAATTGGAGACCATGCTCCTCCTGCATTAGCCGCAATAACTATCATTCCTGCATACCATAAACGATCATTCTTATTAGGTATTAGTTTTCTAAGCAAAGTAACCAATACTATGGTGGCTGTTAAATTATCAATTATGGCGGATAAAATAAAGCCTAAAATAGCCATTATCCATAATAATTTTTTCTTGCTTTTTGTTTTAACCCAGCTTTTAAGCACATCAAATCCTTGATGCAAATCAATAATTTCAACAATGGTCATGGCACCTATTAGGAATACTAAAATCTCAGCCGTTTTACCTAAATGATGTAATAATAAATTAGTAAACCCTTCTTCAGCATGTTCATTATCATGTCCACCTAAAAAACTGAATACGTTTTCGTGACCATCAACTACATTGAACCATCCTTGATGAAAACCAACTGCCAATAAGGCCCACATTATTGCTGCCATTAATAAGGCTGGAACAGTCTTATCCATTTTTAATGGATGCTCTAATGTGATACCTATGTATCCGAAAATGAAAACGAAAATTATTAATGCAGTCATGGTTTGATTTTATTTGGCATAAATATATGAATTTAAAATTTCTTGAAATAAAATGGTTATTAATAAATCATCATTTATTTTAAATCATCAATTTTTCAAAAAAATAATTCATTTAAATATAAAATAAGTCCGTGCTATTTAATAGAAAATTAAAATTTGGGAACACTAATTGGATTACACCAATTGTTCTAAAGCAATTTCAAAAGCCTTTTTACAAATACCTGTTTTATAAGGATGTAACTTCTTAATATTTTCTAAAGCAAGACGAATTGTTTCTGATGTATCTTTAAAAATTGCCTCATCTCGCATTGGTAATTCAACTTTACTCTCCATTAAATAAGCAAAAACTCTGGCAATACCACAATTCGAAACAAAATCTGGTAATAAACTTATTTGTCTATCTGTATATTCCATAATAGGACCGAAGAATATTTCTTTATCGGCAAAAGGCACATTGGCTCCAGGAGAGATCACTTCTAATCCGGACTTCATCATACTGGAAACCTGTTCTTTTTTAACTAATCTTGATGCCGCGGCAGGAATAAATATCTCAGCGGGCAAAGACCAAATTCTTATATTCATTTCATCAAACGGAATCATCTCTTTAGCCACTAACATATTACCTCTTTTATTAAGAAACATTTGTCTAACTTCTTCAGAACTGAATCCATTTTCATTAATAACTCCACCAGATCTATCTATAATACCTACAATTTTTGCACCTAATTGATCTAAATAATAAGCAGCAGCTGAACCTACATTACCAAAACCTTGCACAACTGCTCTTTTCCCCTTAACATTACCTCCGTAAATATTATAATAATGTTTAACCGCTTCTGCAACACCATAACCGGTTAACATATCTGCTACAGTATATTTTCTGGATATTTTTGGAGTATATTTTGGATCTTCTATTACCTTAATAACCCCATGACGTAACTGTCCTATTCTATTGATTTTTTCAGCTTCAGTAGGTTTAAAATGCCCATTAAATACACCCTCTTGCGGATGCCAAACACCACATTCTTCTGTAAGTGGAATAACATCATGAATTTCATCAACATTTAAATCTCCTCCGGTACCATAATAATGTTTTAATAAAGGAGAAACTGCTTTATACCAACGTTCTAAAACACCTCTTTTTCTTATATCGCTAGGATCAAAATTAATACCTGATTTTGCCCCACCTATGGCGGGTCCCGAAACTGTGAATTTAACCTCCATTGTCTTGGCTAAAGACAATACTTCGTTCATATCCAGACCTTTACGCATTCTAGTACCTCCACCTGCAGCACCACCTCTTAAAGAATTGATGACCACCCAACCTTCTGCTTCTGTTTCTGCATCATTCCAATGAAAAACAATTTCCGGTTGCTTTTCTTCATATTTTTTTAATAATTCTTTCATTATACTTTTGTTTTCAACTTATATTTTATTCTAAACTTATCGTTTTCTATAGACTACTTTTAAAAAGTCAAAGTTGTTTCATAATAATTATATTTTAAATTTTAAACATCAACATACTAAGGGCTTAAAAATTAGCCCGGAAGAATGATCTTTATTAGCTCCTGTTACCGAACTTAATACATTATTTGCACCTTGTAATTTCAATAAACCTAAAAAAGCAAAAATAAGAGCTTCTTTATAGTCGATCAACTCATTTTTTGGTAAAACAATTTTTTGGTGGATAAAAAATTCAATTCTTTGCATTAAAAAGGTATTAAAAGCTCCACCACCGGTAACTAAAATTTTTGCTTCATTCTGATTGCTATCGAGAGTAATAATTTTAGCAAGTTGAAATGCAATATGTTCTATATATGTTCTTAAAATATCTTCCGTAGCTAACTTATAATCATTAATTAAGGGAAAAACATTTTCTATTACCCATTCCCATCCTAAAGATTTAGGGTATGGCAAATTATAAAATTCAAGATTATTTAAATTACTTAACAATTCATCATGTACTTCCCCTTTTGATGCCAACTGACCTCTATCATCGTATGACAAACCCAATTGATTCATATAATGGTTCATTACAATATTAACAGGACAAACATCAAAAGCAACTCGTTGCTGATCCTCCTCAAAAGAAATATTAGCAAAGCCTCCTAAATTGATACAATAATCATAATTGTTAAATAATAAATGATCACCTATAGGTACTAATGGTGCACCTTGCCCACCAATTTGAACATCTTGTGTTCTAAAATCACAAACTACATTTATACCCGTCTTATTTGCAATAATTTGACCACTACCAATTTGTAGCGTAATACCTTCTTCAGGTTTGTGAAAAATAGTATGACCATGTGATGCTATAAAATCTACTTGATCAATGTCCTTTTCTATAATAAAATTATTGATTAAATCACCTAGATAATCTCCATATTCATCATCCAGTAACTGCAAATCTTCTTTATCAGAAGTAAAGCCATTCTTTAATTTATTGATCCATGTCTCTGAATAAGCAAAAGTTGATGCCTTCAATATATCAAAACGATAATGATTAAAGCTATCAAATTGCACATAACATAAATCCACCCCATCTAAAGAGGTTCCACTCATCACACCAATACAATATTTTAGACTACCATTCATAATTCCGTAAAAATAGTATAAGATTTTTATAAATTCTGTATCTTTGGACACATATTTTATTTAAATATAAAAAGGTATTCAATATTATGGATTTTACGCTTACAGAAGAACATATTATGATTCGCGATGCCGCTCGCGATTTTGCTAAAACTGAATTGTTACCGGGAGTAATAGAGCGTGATGAAAAACAGGAATTTCCTCATGAACAAGTAAAAAAAATGGGAGAACTTGGTTTTTTGGGTATGATGGTTGACCCAAAATATGGTGGAGGCGGTATGGATGCTATTTCATATGTTTTAGCTATGGAGGAAATCTCCAAAATTGATGCTTCTTCATCTGTGGTAATGTCTGTAAATAATTCTCTGGTATGTTGGGGCTTAGAAACCTATGGTACGGAAGAACAAAAACAAAAATACCTTACCAAATTGGCATCAGGTGAAGTTATAGGTGCCTTTTGCCTAAGTGAGCCGGAAGCAGGAAGTGATGCTACATCACAAAAAACAAGTGCAATTGATAATGGTGATCACTATATAGTTAATGGCACCAAAAATTGGATTACCAATGGTGGTACAGCAAGCGTTTATTTAGTAATTACACAGACACACCCTGAAAAAGGTCATAAGGGAATTAATGCTTTAATTCTTGAAAAAGGAATGGAGGGTTTTGAGATTGGTCCTAAAGAAAATAAATTGGGAATTAGAGGTTCTGATACACATTCTCTTTTATTTTCGGATGTAAAAGTGCCTAAAGAAAATAGGATAGGTGAGGATGGTTTCGGTTTTAAATTTGCCATGAAAACCTTAGCAGGAGGTCGGATAGGTATTGCAGCTCAAGCTTTAGGCATAGCCTCAGGAGCGTATGAATTGGCACTACAATACTCAAAAGAACGCAAAGCTTTTGGCAAAGAAATTAGCAAACATCAGGCGATAGCTTTTAAATTAGCAGATATGGCCACAGAAATAGAAGCTGCCAGACATTTGTGTATGAAAGCGGCATGGGATAAAGATCAGCACAATAATTATGATCTTTCTGGAGCCATGGCCAAACTATATGCCGCTGAAATGGCTATGCGAGTTACCATTGAAGCTGTGCAAATTCATGGTGGTTATGGTTTTGTAAAGGAATATCATGTAGAGCGTTTAATGCGGGATGCAAAAATTACGCAGATTTACGAAGGCACATCTGAGATACAAAAGATTGTAATTTCTAGAAGTGTGTTGAGAGGTTAAAAACTTTTGAATACCCTAAGATTCTTATTAAACCTCAACATAACAAAGGTTAGTTCTTAAACTCAATATTATACAACTGTAGGCCTGATGCAGGAGCTATATGCTTTAGTGGTTTTCTGTCATTATTTTCTAGTAATGATTGATTGATATTATCTAAATTTAAATTCCCCTTACCCAACTCAAATAAAGTACTCATCATCAGTCTGATCTGGTAGCGTAAAAACCCTGCGCCTTTCACCTTTAAATAATAACTTTTTTTTGGAAAGAAATTTGCTGTATAAATATCATTCTCCAATATTTCACAACATTCAATAACACGCTTGAAAACTGTTTGAGCAGATGGCTGGGTACAAAATTTATGAAAATAATGTTCTCCTTCAAATAGTTTAGCTCCTTTTTTCATCATCTCTATATCTAAATATTCATCCATTCCTACTATAAAGGGAGCGGTAAAAGGGTGGTTCTTCTCTCCAAAAGAAAAAAAATATAAATACTCTTTAACTTTAGGGTGTTGAATAATATTAAAATCATTTGATACGGGTACCAAAGATATAGCTTTAATATCACTGGGAAAATTAGAATTTAAATTGCCAATTAAAGAGGTGATTTCTAATGATTCATTTAGAAAAAGTTGAAAAATATATTCATTTGCAGATACTTTAGCATCTGTTCTACCAATTCCTAAAGTCTTAAAATTTTGATCTACAAATACAAATGATAAGGTTTTATCAATCATTTCATGTATCGTTTTAACATGTTTTTGCTTTTGCCACCCATGAAAACGAAAACCTAAAAACTGTATAGTTACCAAGTAAGTATATAGATATTTCATCTGTTCATCTTGTATTTTCTGAAAGAATTAATTTAATCCAATATTATGATAAAAATACAATCATTTTTTCAATTTACGAATTAGAAATAACATATTAAAACACAACTCAATTGAATGATATACAATCTTATATCTCATTTTTTTTGAACAAACAGCATTTTTATCAAATTAATAAATTTTAAAGTATTTTTTATTAACCCCATTATATTTAGGGGTAATAGTTTAATAATTTATCATATTTAAAATTTAACCCCTATTTTTTTAATACTATATAGTAAGAAATGTACAATATTTTAAATTTCTAATTTTTAATTGTAAATATTATTTCTACTTTTGACCGCCTAAACTAAAAAAATAATTAACCAAGAAAAACCCAAATTATGAAAAAAACAAAACTTTCATTACTTGTATTAACATTTTTAATGAGCATTAATGTCTTTACGCAAGAAGAGGAAAAAAAAGAAGAAGAAAAAAAGTTCTCATTTAGTGGTAGTGTTGATGCTTACTTTCGTACTAATTTGAACGCTCCCAATGATGAAAATGCAGTTGCCCCAGGATCATCTTTTGCTAATCTTCCCGGTTTTGCATTAGGAATGGCCAATCTAGTGGCGTCCTATGAAGGAGAAAAAGTAGGCTTTGTTGCTGATCTAGTTTATGGCCCTCGAGGTGAAGATGCTACTTTTAACTCCCCTTTCTTAAGACCAGGTGGTAGTTCAAATATTGTAAATCAATTATACGCCTATTGGAATGTGAGTGAGTCAGTAAAATTAACTATTGGAAATTTCAATACCTTTTTAGGATATGAAGTTATTTCTCCTTCAGCTAATTTTAATTACAGCACCTCATATTTGTTTTCTTATGGTCCCTTTAGCCATACAGGTTTAAAAGCCGACTTTACCTTATCAGAAAAATTTAGCTTAATGGTGGCAGTAATGAATCCGAAAGATGCAACTGAATTTAACCCTACTGGTAATTATGCTTTCGGTGCACAACTTGGTTACGCCGATCAATTTTTGAATGTTCTCCTTGACGATGGTGCTTTTGAGATAGATTTTACAGGAGGTTTTAACCTATCTGAAACTTTCTTTCTAGGTGTTAATGCAGCACTATATGACAATGGCGATGATGGAGATGATAAAGCCGGATTTGCCGGAGTTGCCTTATATCCTCAACTTGCCGCATCTGATACTTTTTCAATTGGACTTAGAGCCGAATATTTTGTAGAAACAGAAGATTTTGGTGCCATAGGAACAGGGGTAGAAGATTCTAGTATATTCGCAACAACATTAACTGCAAATGTAAAAATAGGTGATCTTACCATAATTCCAGAACTAAGATTAGACTCAGGTTCTGACGATTTCTTTTTTGATGATGACCTAAAGGCTCAAAAAAGCTTAAGTTCGTTTGTTCTAGCTGCAGTGTACTCATTTTAAACTAATTAAAACTAATATACAATGAAAAAAATAGAAGCAATTATTAGAAAATCAAAATTTTCTACAGTAAAAGAAGCTTTACATGATGTAGGTATTAACTTTTTCTCTTATTGGGATGTAACCGGACAAGGTCATGAAAAAGAAGGTCATGTATATAGAGGTGTTTCCTATAGCACTAGCGATATTCAACGTAGATATCTATCTATAGTTATTAATGACGAATTTGAAGAGGCTACTATAAAAGCGATTCTCAGCTCAGCAAGTACAGGTGAAGTTGGGGACGGTAAAATCTTTATATCAGAAATTAAAGAAAGCTATAGAATAAGAACAGGAGAAAAAGGTGGCGACACTTTAAAATAAAATAACCCAAACAAAATTTAATTATGGAATTACTTACTATAAATAATGTATGGATGATGATCTGTACAGCCCTTGTATTTTTTATGCATTTAGGTTTCTCATTATTAGAAATCGGTTTAACGAGACAAAAAAATACTATTAATATTTTATTCAAAAATATATTTATCATTACCGTTGGCTTACTTTTATATTGTCTAGTTGGCTTTAATTTGATGTACCCTGGATTTGCTGAAGGCTCTTCAGGCTTCTTCGGGTTTGCAGGATTTGGATTAAATTCTCCTTTAACAACCGAAGGTGCCTTAGATTTAGCTTACAATGGAGGCTACACCTATTGGACAGATTTTCTTTTTCAAGGAATGTTTGCCGCAACAGCCGCAACCATAGTTTCTGGTGCCGTAGCAGAACGTATAAAAATCGGCCCTTTTATGGTGTTTGTTGTTATTTACGTTGGTTTAATATATCCAATCGCAGGCTCTTGGAAATGGGGTGGTGGGTTTTTACAAACCTTAGAAACTCCTTTTTATGACTTTGCAGGTTCGACACTAGTACACTCTGTTGGTGGATGGGCTGCTTTGGTTGCAGTATGGTTATTAGGATCACGAATAGGTAAATTTAAAGATGGTAAAGCCCAAGCTATACCAGGTCATAATATTCCTTTAGCAACGGCCGGCGTACTCATTTTATGGTTAGGATGGTTTGGATTTAATGGAGGATCAGTATTATCTGCTGAACCCGGCGCAACTTCTTTAGTACTTGTAACTACTAGCCTTGCAGCTGCCGCAGGAGGTGTTATTGCCTTTATAGTTTCTACAATTCTTCACAAGAATTATGATTTAACTATGTTTTTAAATGGAATTCTTGGAGGGCTTGTAGGTATTACTGCCGGAGCTGACCAAATGAGTCCAACTGATGCTATCTTAATCGGAAGTATTGCTGGTGCTATCATTGTATTTGGCGTGGCTTTAATTGACAAATTAAAACTTGACGATCCGGTTGGAGCCATCGCAGTTCACTTAATTTGTGGGATATGGGGAACATTAGCAGTTGGTATTTTCGGTGCATTGGCTAGTGGAGCTCAATTCATGAGTCAATTAATAGGTATTGGTTCATACGCAGCTATTTGTATCACATCTACGTTTATCATTCTATTTGTCTTGAAGAAAACTGTAGGCATAAGAGTGTCTGAGAGAGAAGAACTAGAAGGTTTAGATGCACATGAGCACGGTATGGATGCTTATCCTGATTTTAGATTAAACGAACACTAAAGTTCAAGTAAAATAAAGAATTAATTAAAAAACACACGGTTAAATTAAAATTTAACCGTGTGTTTTGGTGTGTTATAAATTACGAATATCATAATAACCTTATGCCAAAATTTTAAATATTTAATTTTTCACATGCACTTATTGTTTTTTAAACATTATTTATAACTTAAAGCATTATTAAATACTATATCATTAGCTAATTGCTTATTTTTGTACACATAATTTAACAAAATGAAGCAACAAGGTTTATACTTACCGGAATTTGAACGAGATAATTGTGGGGCAGGATTTATATGTAATCTAAAAGGAGAAAAATCTCATCAAATGATTCATGATGCTCTCAAAATTTTAATAAAATTAGAACATCGCGGTGCTGTAAGTTCTGATGGTAGAACGGGTGATGGAGCTGGTATATTAATAGATATTCCTCATGATTTCTTCAAAAGGGTATGTAATTTTGAACTTCCAAAACCCAAAGATTATGCAGTTGGTATGATTTTTCTACCTAAAAGCTATAATCAGTCTAGATATTGCATACAAATATTTGAAGAACAACTTGTACAACAAGGTTTACGGGTACTAGGTTGGAGAGATGTTCCCGTTGACAATTCTTATATGGGTAAAATTGCTTCTAAAATTGAACCCAAGATCAAACAAATATTTGTAAATAAAAATAATTTAGAGCTCACGGAATTGCAGTTTAATGCTAAATTATTTGCCGCGAGAAAAATTTCAGAACACTTAATAAGGAAATCCAAAATTGCAGAATATAATTACTTCTATATACCTAGTTTTTCAACAACTACTATTATCTACAAAGGCCTATTGATCCCTGAAGATATAGGTAGATATTATACTGATTTAAAGGAGAACGATGTTGTAACACGATTGGCATTGGTGCATCAACGATTCTCTACCAATACCTTTCCTTCCTGGGACTTAGCTCAACCATTTCGATATATGTGCCATAATGGAGAGATCAATACCTTAAGAGGGAATGTAAGTAGAATGAGAGCCAGAGAAGAATTAATGAAAAGTGACCTATTTGGCGACGATATAAAAAAATTATTTCCAATAGTAAGTCAAGGTAAATCAGATTCTGCCTCTATGGACATGGTCGTTGAATTATTATTAATGACGGGAAGATCTTTACCTGAGGTAATGATGATGATGGTTCCTGAAGCTTGGGAAAAACATCAAACTATGAATGCAGATAAAAAAGCATTTTACGAATATAATTCTTGCATTATGGAACCTTGGGATGGGCCTGCTTCTGTACCTTTTACAGATGGCAATTTTATCGGGGCTTTATTAGACAGAAATGGACTACGCCCTTCTAGATATTCTGTTACAAAAGATGGCAATGTAGTTATGTCATCTGAAATTGGAGTTTTAAATATTAAACCAGAAAATGTAGCAAGACATGGTAGACTTGAGCCTGGCAAAATGTTTTTAGTAGATATGAACGCTGGTAGAATTATTGAAGATGAAGAAATTAAAAGTGATATTATATCTAAATATCCATATAAAAAATGGGTGTCAAAACATGTTTTACCCTTAGCAAAAGTACCTTATACCAACTACCAATGTCCTATAGAAACCACCAATTATAAGACTCGATTAAGAGTATTCGGTTATACTTCTGAAGATCTAGCAACTATTATCACTCCTATGGCTATCAATGGTAAAGAGGCCCTAGGTTCAATGGGAACAGATACCCCGTTAGCAGTATTATCAGATCAACCTCAATTATTATATAATTATTTTAAACAACTTTTTGCTCAAGTTACAAATCCTCCGTTAGACGGAATCCGAGAAGAAATTATTACAGATATTAGCTTAGCTATTGGTGGCGATAGAAATATTTTTGATATCGTTCCAGAACAGGCTAAAAAATTACGAATTCAAAATCCAGTAATATCAAGCAAGGATCTAGATAAAATAAAAAATATTGACCATCCCGATTATAAAGCAGCTTCAATTTCTATACTTTATCCCGTGGAAAAAGGTGTAAATGGACTGGAAAAAACATTAGATGATATATTAATTCAAACAGAAAAAGCAGTAAATAATGGTACAAATATTATCATTCTTTCTGATAGAGGTGTTACTAAAGAATATGCTCCCATTTCGGCACTTTTAGCTTGTTCTTATGTACATCATTCTTTAAATAAATTAGGCAAACGTTCAAAATTTGGTATTGTTTTAGAAACTGCAGAACCAAGAGAACCTCATCATTTTGCGACTTTATTTGGATATGGTGCCAGTGCTATTAACCCTTATCTGGTAAATGAAATAATCAGAACAGAAGTTAAAGAAAATGTAATAAAAGATATTGGTGAAGAAAAGGCCGTTCAGAATTTTAATAAAGCCATTGGTAAGGGGATACTTAAAATTATGAATAAAATAGGAATCTCAACGCTCCATTCATATAGAGCTTCTCAGATTTTTGAAATTCTCGGTTTAAAAAAATCGTTCGTTGATAAATATTTTCCTTTTACGCCTACTAGAATTGGAGGGATCGGTTTGTATGTTTTAGAAAAAGATATTATCAAAAGACATCACAATGCGTTTGCAAAAGAAAATGCTACAGATATACTTGATCTTGAAATTGGTGGAGAATACAGATGGAGAAGAACTGGTGAAAAACATATGTTTAATCCCACCACCGTTTCTAAACTGCAACAAGCAGTTAGGACTAAAAGTAAAAAGAGTTATCAGACCTATGCTGATGCTATTAATTTGCAAAGCAAAAACTTAATGACTTTACGTGGATTATTTGAATTTAACAATTTAGATCCCATTCCAATAGAAGAAGTTGAACCTTGGACCGAAATAGTTAAGCGTTTTAAAACAGGTGCCATGTCTTATGGTTCTATTAGTCAAGAAGCACATGAGAATTTAGCAATTGCCATGAATAGAATTGGCGGCAAAAGTAATTCAGGTGAAGGTGGAGAAAATAAAAATAGATTTAAAAAATTATCCAATGGTGATTGGAAAAATAGTGCCATCAAGCAAGTAGCATCTGGTAGGTTCGGTGTTACGAGCGATTATTTAACGAATGCTAAAGAAATTCAAATTAAAATGGCTCAAGGGGCCAAACCCGGAGAAGGTGGACAATTACCGGGAGAAAAAGTATTACCGTGGATTGCAGAAGTGAGAAACTCAACGCCTTATGTGGGATTAATATCACCGCCACCTCATCATGACATCTATTCTATTGAAGATTTAGCCCAACTCATTTTTGATTTGAAAAATGCGAATAGAGAAGCAAGAATAAATGTTAAATTGGTTTCTAAGGTTGGTGTGGGCACTATAGCAGCAGGTGTGGCTAAGGCGAAAGCGGATGTAATTTTAATCTCCGGTTTTGATGGCGGCACAGGAGCATCACCCCTAACTTCCTTAAAACATGCAGGTTTACCATGGGAATTAGGTATTGCCGAAGCTCAACAAACTTTAGTGCTTAATAATTTAAGGGGTAGAGTTGTTTTAGAATGTGATGGGCAATTAAAAACGGGAAGAGATGTTGCCATTGCTTGCCTCTTAGGGGCAGAAGAGTTTGGTTTTGCTACAGCACCTTTGGTGGCGTCAGGATGCATCATGATGCGAGCTTGTCATTTAAACACTTGCCCTGTTGGTATAGCAACACAAGATCCTGAGCTCCGTAAAAATTTTAAAGGCACTCCTGAACATGTTATCAATTTTATGTATTTCGTAGCTGAAGAATTACGTCACATCATGGCTCAATTAGGGTTTAGAAGTATCAAAGAAATGGTGGGACAAAGTGAAAAATTAAATACCAATACTGCCATTGATCATTATAAAGCCAACGGACTTGATTTATCAACCATTTTATATAAACCAAAAATGGATGGTGATGCTTCTATATCTAATTCTGAAAAACAAGATCACAATCTAGAAAACGTATTAGATAAACAAATTATAACAGACGCCAAGGCTGCCATCATAAATAAATTACCAACTTCTTTAAGTTATTCCATTCAGAATACAGATAGGGCTACAGGTGCCATAACCAGCAATGAAATTTCTAAAATTCATGGAGCAGAAGGTTTACCTAAAGACACACTAAGTCTAAATTTTAAAGGTTCTGCTGGGCAAAGTTTTGGAGCATTTGCCACTAAAGGAATTACTATGAAAGTAGAAGGAGAAACAAACGATTACTTAGGTAAAGGATTATCAGGAGCAAAAATTATCATTCAAAAACCAAAGGAAGCAGACTTTAAAGCAGAAGATAATATTATTATCGGTAATGTTTGTTTTTATGGAGCTGTTTCTGGTGAAACTTATATCAACGGAATTGCTGGCGAACGCTTCTGTGTAAGAAATTCAGGGGTTACCGCTGTGGTTGAAGGTGTAGGAGATCATGGTTGCGAATATATGACCGGTGGTAAGGTGGTTATCCTTGGAAAAACGGGTAGAAATTTTGCCGCCGGAATGAGTGGTGGAATTGCCTATGTTTATGACAAAAACAATGCATTTAGTCAAGGTTTATGTAATATGGAAATGGTTGATCTAGATCCCTTGACCGATGATGACAAAAAAGATCTAAAAAATTTAATTTCAAAACACAATCAACACACTAATAGTACTTTAGCAGGAAAAATGTTACATGATTGGGATAATTCTTTGAAACACTTTATCAAAGTATTTCCGAAAGATTTCAAGAAAGCCTTGAAGCGTATTGCCAATGAAAACCAAGTAGCACAATTAATTGCATAATGATGGGAAAAATAGGAGGGTTTAAAGAATATAAAAGAGAAGATGAAAGCAATATTATTGTTAAAACTAGGGTGCATAATTATAAAGAATTCACAATTCCCTTAAAAGAACAAGAATTAAAAAAGCAAGGATCACGATGTATGGATTGTGGTATTCCATTTTGCCATAGTGCTTGTCCTCTCGGAAATTTGATTCCTGATTTTAATGATATGGTTTATAAGGGTGAATGGAAAAAAGCACTAGAAATTTTACATGCTACCAATAACTTTCCTGAATTTACTGGAAGACTTTGTCCGGCTCCATGCGAAAAAGCTTGTGTATTAGGTATTATTGACCAACCCGTATCTATAGAAAATATAGAAAAAAACATTGTAGAACGAGGCTTTACAGAAGGATGGATACTTCCCCAGCCTCCAAAACTGAGAACAGACAAATCCGTAGCTGTAATTGGCTCTGGTCCTGCCGGATTATCAGCAGCACAACAATTAAATAGAGCGGGACATACGGTTACCGTTTTTGAAAGAGAAGATGCTATTGGCGGTTTACTTCGCTATGGTATCCCAAATTTTAAGCTTGAAAAAGAAATTATAGATCGTAGAATTGCCATTTTAGAAGCAGAAGGCATTATCTTTATTACAAATGTAGATGTTGGTACAAATTACGATATTAAGGAACTTGTAGCATTTGACGCAATAGTTTTATGTGGTGGAGCAAGTGTTCGTAGATCTCTTCCAGTAAAGGGTATAAATAATAAAGGGGTAGTTCAGGCCATGGATTTTCTTACACAACAAACCAAACAATTATTTGACAGTCCGATAAAAGGTGAAATAATAAATGCTAAAAACAAGCATGTAATTGTAATAGGTGGTGGAGATACCGGTTCCGATTGTGTTGGTACCTCCAATCGTCAAGGAGCAACTTCTGTTACAAATTTTGAGATCATGCCAAAACCACCTGTAAAGAGAAGTGAAACCACACCTTGGCCTTTCTGGCCTTTACAATTAAAAACCAGTTCTTCTCACGAAGAAGGCTGTGATAGAAATTGGTTAATTAACACCAAAGAATTTATCAGTAATGATAAAGGTGAATTAACTGCATTAAAAACTGTTGAAGTTGAATGGAAGATTATACCAGGTAAAAGACCAGAATTGATTGAAAAACCAAATTCAGAAAAAATTTGGCCTTGCAATTTGGCCTTACTTGCATTGGGTTTTACCGGACCCGAAACCAACCTTAGCGAACAATTAGGTTTAGAATTAGATGCTCGTAGTAATTATAAAGCAAATAATTACCAGACCAATGTCCCTCATATTTTCACTGCCGGAGATATGCACAGAGGACAATCCTTAATAGTTTGGGCAATATCAGAAGGTAGAGAAGCCGCCAGAGCAGTTGACATTTTTCTTATGGGGCAATCTAATTTACCAACCAAAGGTAATGGTGATTTATTAATAGCATAAGCAGATTAATTATTTGCATTTCAAAACTAAATAAAGAAAATAACTTTATTATTCTCTTACAACAACTAAAGTATCTAATTTAAGACGTACTTTAAGCCAGGACTTTAATTTCTGTTCTTGCTGTTCTTGCATTTTTCTTTTAATATTTTCTTTCCATTTAACACTAAACACAGCTAGTGAATCGATACTATTAAAATCGGTTTTAATCTGTTTATAATAACTTAATGCTTCTATGCCATCGTAATTAATCTTTGTTTCATCACTAATTGTTTTAAAAGGCACCTGGTTGTCATAAAAATTAGACAGTTCACTTTCTAATAGTCTAATTTTATCTTCCTTTTCTTTAATGCTCTCATCACGCGAAGTAATAATTTTTTGATTTTGTGCGTATAAGTCTGTTAAATCTTTTACTTCTGCCCTTAAATCTGAATTATCAACACCTTGTTTCATGATCAACTTTGTACCTTTAAGTCCAAAATCTTCAAGTCTACTATTCCACTTATTTTGTTCTTCTTGAGAAAGATTTTTACCATATAAAACAACATTTATTTGTTTATCTTTATAATCATAATTATCATAACCCTCGTCAATAATACTAATACCGCTATCTTTTAATTCGTTTACAAAATCATTTGCATGTTCTTTAAATTGTTTTTCCCTAAACAAACCATAAAACTGATATATGCTACCCGCTAGAATCAAAAAGGCCACAATAGACGCAAATTGAGCAATTCTCTTGCGTTTGGCAGAGTTGATATATTTTACCATCGGGAAATTTAAAAACTTCACTATCATAAACGTAGCCAATGCTATAAAAATAGTGTTGATTACAAATAAAAACATGGCACCAAAAAAGTAATTCAAATTCCATATTGCTAATCCATAACCTGCAGTACATAATGGTGGCATCAAGGCTGTGGCAATAGCAACACCGGCTACCGTATTAGTTTGAGGTGATGGTCTGCTAATGGCAACAATTAATGCCAATCCACCTGCAATAGCAATAAAGACATCTCTCACATCAGGTCTAACACGTGCTAATATCTCTGGAGTAGCTTCTTGAAATAATGGAATACTAAAAAACAAAAATGAAGTGGTTAAACTAAGACCGATCATAACCCCCAAATTAATCATGGACCTACGTAATGTATCAATATCATTAATACCAAATGACAAGCCAACTCCTAAAATGGGGCCCATCAATGGCGAAATAAGCATCGCTCCAATTACAACAGCCGTTGAATTTGCATTCAAACCTATTGAAGCTATTAAAATAGAAAATACTAGAATCCAAGCAGTATGCCCTTGCATTGAAATATTATCTTTAATAGATTGAGCTGTACCTGCCGTATTCGTATTCGACTTAATATCTAATAAAACAGCTAAAAACTCTTTAACACCACCAAGCAATCCGGTAACTTTCTTTTTGGCTTCTTCAGTTTTAACTTCTAAATCAACATCAACTTTACTATTTTCTTCCATGGGTTTATGGTTTATGACATATTGATTATTACACTAGATCATCACCAAATTGTTTTTTAACTTCTCTAACAATTTGTTTGATCTCCTGTTCATTTTTTTTAGGACAAATCAACAATACATTATCTTTTTCAACTACTATAAAATCATTTAACCCTTGAATAATCACATGTTTATGCTTTGTAGTACTCACCATATTATTTGATGACTCCTTAAAAATTGTTTTGGCATTTACTACAGCATTGTTGCTATTGTCTTTATCTAATTTTTCATATAAAGAGCTCCATGTTCCCAAGTCATTCCAGCCAAAATCAACAGGTAAGGTATAAATATTTTCGGCTTTTTGCATAATACCATAATCAATTGAAATACTTTCGGCTTTCTCATAATTATTAGAAATAAAGTCGTCTTCAAAATCAGTATTATAAGCATGATAGCCTTCACAAAATATAGCATTCATTTCAGGCAAATACTGGGTAAAAGCAAAAGTTATACTCTTTACACTCCAAATAAAGATACCTGCGTTCCATACATAACTACCACTTTCCAAAAATTTTGTTGCCGTGGCTAAATCAGGTTTTTCTGTAAAATTCTCAACTTTTTTTATTTTATCATTACTGACTAATCCTTTGGATGAAAACTTTATATAGCCATAGCCCGTATTTGCACTTTTAGGTTGGATACCCAAGGTCATTAAAATGTCATTTTTTGCACATGCATTAAAGGCAGTTTCTATATTTTTTACAAACTCTACTTCATCATCTATCCAGTGGTCAGATGGTGCAACAATCATAACTGCGTTAGGGTCTTTCTGCTGTATTTTCAAAGCCGCATATAAAATACAAGGTGCTGTATTTCGCATTGCAGGTTCCAATAATAGTTGTTGCTCTGATATAGCAGGAAGTTGTTCTATAACCAACTCTTTGTAATTAGTATTTGTTGCAATTAATATATTTTCTACTGGAATTAATTTCGACAATCTTTTAAATGTTCTTTGTAATAAAGAATCTCCCTTTCCTAACATATCATGGAATTGTTTAGGAAATTTTTTTGTGCTTACAGGCCAAAATCTTGAGCCTACACCTCCAGCCATTATTACTGCATAATAATTGTTATTCATCTACGTATTATTTTTAATATTAAATTTTATTTACTTCTGCATTCTGATGAAATAAATATTTTTTTTTAGTCTTTATTTCAACACATTCATAACGCGTACGTCTTTTTTCTCCTAGTTCAAAAATACGATTATTATGTATAAATTTACTCTTTACCGATAATTCAAATATATAATGCCGATCATTTTTTTGATCAAATTGTTTTAAGGCTAACGATAAATGAACATCTGCATCGGTGCTAGCCTTAGGGTTCTGTAAATAACGTGCTAAAAAAGGTAAAATTTCTAACGGATATATTTCGGGATTTACAAAAGGTAACATTAAATGTTGAAAATTAATCTTCCACTCTAAACCATGAGGTTTCACCCTACTATTTTTTTGATGCGTAACCAAGTGAGCAAGCTCATGTATTAAGGTTAACAAAAACCGATAATGATTCAAGTCATTATTTATAGTAATTTGATATTGTCCAGTTTTTAACTTTCTAAAATCACCATGTTTTGTACTTCTGTTATTTACAATTTTCAACTTACAAGGATATTTATCAAGTAAATTCGCAACTAAATCGACTGATGCTAAAGGTATATATTTTTCTAAAATTTTTTTCATTTAACAATTAAGGCGTACTGGATGATACTTGCAATACTTTACCATTGTATAATTTATTTCCTGTTAATGCAAAATCAACGATATAGGCTCCCATTGCTTTGGCTGTGGTTGGTGCCTCATAATCTGGAAAAGCTTCTGCTAACATTTGAGTTTGCACTGCTCCTAGAGCTAAAGTGTTAAATGAAATTTGCTGTTGTTTATACTCCTCTGCCAATAACTCCATTAAAGTGATTACAGCCCCTTTAGAAGAACTATAGGCTGCTAAACCAGGAAATTTTATACTGCCTTGAATTCCTCCCATACTACTAATAGCAATAACATGACTACCTTTAATCAAATAAGGTAATACTAATTTTGTCAACTCAGCAACAGCCAAAACATTAACTTTATAAACTTCTAAAAAATCTTGACCAGTAGTCTCTAAAAATGGTTTATTTACCAATTTACCAGCATTATGAATTAAAATATCAACAGATTTCCATTGATGTTCTATAAAATCAACTACTTGGCTTAATTGATTATCATCTGATATATCAGTTTTTAATGGCGTAATATTCTTAAAGTTAATCTGTAGATCTAATAATGAAGTAATATTTCTAGATATTGCTAATACTTGGTGTCCCTCAATAGCGAGCTGTTTCACCATTTCATATCCTATACCCCTACTCGCTCCTGTTATAATTATTTTCTTTGCTACCATTAAAGTTATTTATTTAGCAAATCTAATGAATTTTCGTAATTTTAAATTTTCTAAATATCATTTTAATAAACTAACCTAATCATGAAAAAACTAATCTTAGCCTACATTTTACTTTTCAGTCTCATTATTTCTGCACAAAGTACTTACTTACATTGTGGAAAACTAATTGATACTGATAACGGTAAAGTTTTAAAAGAGATGACTGTTATTATTACAGACGCCAAAATTACTGCAGTTAAAAAAGGCTATATTCGAGCAGCATCAGATAATGATAAGACCATAGATTTAAAAAACAAAACCGTAATGCCGGGGCTAATTGATATGCATGTACATATTGAAAGTGAATATGATGCCAATAGCTATAGCAACAGATTTAAACTGAACGAAGCGGATATAGCTTTCAGGTCAACAGTATTTGCAAAAAGAACATTAATGGCAGGTTTTACAACAGTAAGAGATCTTGGTGGATCCGGTGTGAATATAGCCTTAAGAAATGCAATCAATAAGGGCACTGTTATTGGTCCTAGAATTTATACTGCCGGGAAATCTATTGCTACTACAGGAGGGCATGCTGATCCTACAAATGGCGTTAAAAAAGCTTTAAGAGGAGACCCGGGACCTAAAGAAGGCGTAATCAATGGTCCTGCAGATGCGAGAAAGGCAGTTCGCCAGCGATATAAAAATGGTGCTGATGTAATTAAAATAACAGCTACCGGAGGTGTGCTTAGTGTGGCCAAAGATGGGTCAGGCCCTCAATTTACTATGGAAGAGTTATCAGCAATTATCAAAATCTCAAATGATTATGGAATGATAACTGCGGCACACGCTCATGGTGCTGAAGGAATGAAAAGAGCAGTACTTGCTGGAATTACCACCATTGAACATGGCACTTTGATGACAGATGAAATTATGGATCTAATGAAGGGAAAAGGCACTTTTTATGTACCCACCATAACCGCGGGAAAATACGTTGCAGATAAGGCAACAGTAAAAGGATTTTATCCTGAATTGGTAGTGCCTAAAGCATTGGCTATTGGTCCTCAAATTCAAAAAACTTTTGGTAAAGCTTATAAAAAAGGTGTAAAAATTGCTTTTGGCACAGATGCGGGAGTATTTCCTCATGGTGAAAACGGAAAAGAATTTGGTTATATGGTAGAAGTTGGCATGTTACCAATGGAAGCCATTCAGTCTGCTACTACAGTAAATGCTAAAGTATTGAAAAACACTAATATTGGAAGTATTGTAGTTGGTAAATTAGCTGATATTGTGGCTACCGATGATGATCCCATCCAAAATATCAATACCATGGAAAATGTGGTTTTTGTAATGAAAAATGGGGTAGTTTATAAGGAGTAAGATCACATCTAATTCTCCTCCTCAAATACTATATGTTGATACGCACCAATATCGGGCAACGTGGTTCTACTTATATTTAATATATCAAAAGGCACCTGTGATGCTCCATTGGCATCTGCATTACTATTAGCATCAGAATCTTGGCCTATAAGATAATCGTTTACACTAATATCCTTAAAATTTGAATTTCCGTTTAAAATAATATTTTGATAAAAACTTACATTATCAAAATCAAATAGAGGATTGTTTAAAACATCTGTATTATTGGTATCAAATTTTAGCATACTGTTTTTAACATTAAAATTAAACGCAGCACCTTCAATTTTATCCAATACAAATTCAATATTTTGGTTACCATCAATTATACAATTCGTAAAATTAGCTTCTTGTAAATCTCTAACCTCTACAATTGTATTATTACTTGCGTTTACATAAGTAAAAAAATTATTAACTAAGACTGAAGGTAATTGTCTAAATCCGATATTCCAAAAATTTGCAAAAGTACAATGCATAAAATTATAAGTTCCTCCTTCTGTACAAGCTAAAGTGGATTGTCCGCTATTGGCAATAACCAAATTTTCAGCTAAAATATTTGCTTCTCTTCCTAATATCCCATAATTAGAAGTATTATAAATCTGAGTATTCTTTATGGTAAGGGTTTGATTTGAATTCCCTACATCATCAACTAAAATACCAATAACATTGTTCTTAATAGTAGCATAGTTTATATCATTATTCTTGCTTTCAGCACGCAACCAAATAAGACCCCATTGACCCGGAGTATCTTCAAATTCAGGCTCTAATCTATCATCTTCAAACAGCACATTATTCTCAAATTCACCAGCTACTTTTAGACTAGCATTTTTTTCTACAATAATACCAGAATTCTCATGAAAGTATAATGTAGCTCCGGCATTTATCGTCAATGTAGCATTCTCAGGAACACCCACAAATCCATAAATCAGGTAAGGTTTTTCATTGGTAAAAGTTGTATTTCCCTCTAATAGCGTTCCACGAACACCTATTAATTGTCCTTGATCATCTTCTCCTAAAACAATGGTTTCATATAAAAAACTTCCATCCGTTTGTTGCGTTCTATCTGGTCTAATGAGATTTACATCAAGAACTAAAGCTTCCAGTTTTACATTTTGTTCATTCGCATCTGAATGAAAAACAACCGAATCTCTATAAAAAAATTCGTTATCATCCACCTGACTAAAATCTACAGTTGCCTCCACAAAAATAAAAATGCTATCCTTGGCTAAAATATCAATATTTTGAAAAGATTTTCCCGGAATTCCGTCAACATTCAATCTGTAAAATGAGTTTTCTCCTCTACCTAAAGCTATAGTTGGAATGGTAATATTGTCACTACTCCTATTATAAACTTTAAAGCTTTGGGTACTTGAGCTAATATCATCAAAAACACGATTCAACAACACTGTATCTACAGAAAATTCAAGTTGTCCGGAACTTTGAATGGTATCAAAATCTTTCCGACAAGAACTCAAAAAAATTATAATAATAATTACAAAAAATGTATACAGTAAACGCATTTGATTTTCTTTATAGATATAACTTTAAGCTATTTTTTTTATTGTTTTTTTTGGAATTTAATTTCAAATAATTTATTCCAATTTTTTCCTGTTACAAAAAGTCTATCATTTGCTGCATCATAGGCAATTCCATTTAGTACTTTATCATCGCCAGTTTGTCCTGATTTATCCTGTAACCCTTTTAAATCAGCTATACCCTCTAAAGCACCGGTTTGAGGATTGATGATTACAATACTATTTCGTTGCCATACATTGGCATAAATTTTACCATTTATAAATTCCAATTCATTCAATTTGTCAACAGGACGATCAATAGTATACGCTTCAATAAAAGATTCTTCAGCACCGGTTTCCCCATTTAAAAACCAGATTTTTTCAGTACCATCAGACTTTATCAACTTTTCAGCATTATGTGTTAAACCCCAACCTTCTTTACTTTGAGTATAGTTGAATTCACTTTCTTTTTCAAATGTACTAAGGTTAAATACAAAGCCAATCTTATGTTGCCAGGTTAGCATAAAAATTTTATCTTTAAAAATTGTCATTCCTTCGCCGAAATATTTCTTGTCTAAATCAATTTTCTGTAAGACCTTTCCTGTGGTTAACTCAACTTTACGAAGTGAAGATTCTCCATTATGTCCGGTACTTTCATATAGATACCCATCTTGGTATTCTAAGCCTTGCGTAAAAGCTTTTTCGTCATGCGGATATTCATTTATTACCTGATAAGTATAAATTTCAGGCGATTTTTCTGCTAAAAAGACAATAGTATTGGTTAATTTTTTTTGTTGATCTCCAAAAAATACTGTTGCAGAAATAGCATGTTTTCCCAATTTATTTTTCGAAATATCTATATCAGTATTCATATTCAATTTATTACCATCAAGGTAATAACGTATAGAATCAATCGGTTTTTGTGATGTTTCTATAACCGATACCGATAATTTCTGATGGCTTTTTATATTTTTAGGTGAATTAAGTTTTAACCGATAACCCTTACCGCAAGAGGCTAAAAAAAAAGTGATTATTGTTAAACTAAAAATTATTTTTAAATTTTTCATATAAAATAATATATATAATGTTTGAATTTTCAAAAATAGTATTAAATTTGCACTCTCAAAATAGCCAAGTAGATTTTTTTATAATTAAATGGTTATTTATTATAACAATTAAAAAATACAAAGATGAGAAAAGGAATTCATCCTGAAAATTATAGAATGGTAGCATTTAAAGATATGTCTAATGAAGAGGTATTCTTAACAAAATCTACAGCTGATTCAAAAGAGACGTTAGAAGTTGATGGTGTTGAGTATCCTTTAATTAAATTGGAGATTTCGAGAACTTCACATCCATTCTACACAGGAAAAGTTAAATTGGTAGATAGTGCCGGTAGAATTGATAAATTCAAAACTAAATACGATAAATTCAAAAAGAAATAATTTTTTTGAATTACTGACTTATAAAAAACCTCGAAATTAAAATTTCGAGGTTTTTTAGTTATTGCATATTGATAATTGAGATTTTGATTTTTACTCCTCCCGTAACTGTTCAATTAATTCAAGCCTTTTAACAATAGATTTTTTTTCTAATATTGTTCCAGGTGATAATACTGCATTAGCTCCAATTCTAGAATCGTCTCCAACCAAAGCACCAAATTTTGTAGTGTGTGTATTCATTGCTTTTTGCCTGAACTTTACCCATATTTCTTTTGAAACTCTTTCGTTATAATGATTCGCGGCAACTGAACCAGCCTCAAAATTTACATGTTGCCCAATAATACTATTGCCAATATAGTTTAAATGTGCAATGGCTGTTTTTGAGGCAATAAAACTACTTTTAATCTCGCAATTTGCTCCAATTTTAACAAATTCATCCAAAAAAACGCCTTCCCTAAGATATGAGTTAGCTCCCACGAAGCAATTTTCCATTATAATAACAGGTCTTTTTATCATCACTCCAGGTTCAATTGTTGCCGAGTTATGAATGGCTATACCATTTTCAATATGATAATCGCTACTATCAAGATTTAAAATAAGCCCTTCAATAATATTTGTAATATTATTAGTTATTTCCCAAGGTAGAGTATCATTTAGAACTTTAAGCTTAGAAGAAAAATCATTAATAAAATCATTAATTTCTATCATCTCACAAAAATAAATAACTATATTTTATATTGGGTGGTTATGGCATTGGCAACCTGACAATCATATTAAACAAAATTATCAATAAGACATTGCAGTAAGGTAGATAAAACTTAGATCTTTTTCATTTGCTGCTTCATCATCTTAATCTGTTCAGTTAACACACCATGTTTGTCTAATTTTTTAGCTTCAGCAATCAGGTTAGTAGCTTCTCGTTTCCTTCTTTTGGTCATTGCAACCCCTGCCAATTGTAATTTTGCCATCGCAATATCATGACTCATAGATAACCCTAATTTTAATGCTTTTTTAAAATACTTTTCAGCCTGGGTCAAATTGGTTTGAGAAACTAAAATTCCATGTAAAAAATTAAAATAACCTTCTTGTTTTTTTATCAAAGCACTAGAAGGGTTTTTAATGTAACCAAGCCATTTTTGGGCTCCAGCAAAGTTTTGCTTACGCAATTGCATGAAGGAGAGTAGTAAAAACTCATTTTTATAATAGAAAAATATAAAAATCCCCGCTAAAAATAGCAATGCTATACCATTTCCAATATTTTTATCAGCAAACTGAAAAACTGCCCAGACCACAATGGCTATTGCAATAACTAATTTGATATACTTATTAAACATATTTTATTCTTTAGATTATTTATTCAGATAATCATCTAAATATCATTAAGACCACAAAATTACATAATGTTTTTACTTAACCTAAAAAATAAGATATGAATAACACTAAATTGTAAAATATTTTTTTAAAAAATACGTTAGCAATAATTAACAGACAAAATAAAAATATGAACAATAAATTTACACTATTCATTTGTTCTCTCCTACTTTTATTATCTTTTACAAATCATAGCCAATCAAAAAATTCTGTTGGAATTACCACAGGTTTCAATAGAGGCTTTGGTGTTAATGCAAATTTTACAATAAATGACATTGCCGTTGGTTTGCCAGGAAATATCCGTTTTGGCATTGGTTACAATCGTTTAAGCCCGGGAAATGCCCCTGATGCCCGTCGCATTTTCATCAATAATAATACGAATGGGGTTCCCGAAAAAAAAGGCAAGTCTTTTGATTATAGAATTGACTATATGATGCCTCACACTTTTTTTAATTTAAAAAATTCATATTTGGTCTTTGGACCGAGATACTCAAGTTTTACCGCTAATTTCAATTATGTGGGAGGTAATGAAAATTTTGATGTTACTTCAAAGCAATGGGGAATAGGCCTAGGGGCAGAAAATTATTTTAAAATGACCTCTAAATTAGATTTGGTATTAGCCACGGGATTAGATTATTTTTTTAACAGTACTTTAAAAGGACATGATACACAATATAGTCCTAATAACGACAATATTAATCCACGTGAAGATTATAATTATAAAGACGCTAACCAAGCGATAAAACAACCACAGCTTATGCCAAGAGTAATGATAGGTGTAAGTTTAAATTTATAACGCTTCACTCCTCCCTTCCCGGACTACGGTGTACCCACAAATAAAGATACGAGTAAAGCTCCCCTCTTCGGATGAAGAGGGGAGTTAATTTGCTTATTTTCAAAGTCTTAATCGTTGAATACAAGCATATTGAGCAAAGAAAGGGGAGTTTGATAACACTAATCTTTGGTGTTAATCTCAAAAAAATTGTAAAAAAACGACTATGGTTTGAGCTTTCAATCCCTCCGTCCACGCCAAAAAGCGTGGCCACCTCCCTTTATCCAAAGGAAGGAGCTCACAACAACTGATCTAAAAAAAATATATAAAAATGTGGGTACATCGTAGCTTCTCTGGAAGGGGTACTTTCTTTACAAATTAAGGTCAATTAATAACTACGCTACAGTCTTATTTTTTCATATTATATTGAGATTATATATCATAATTGTTAAAGTGTTCATAAAAAGAAGATAACTCACAATTTATTTAGTAATATTATTTCTGTCTTTTCGTTTAAAGTGAATTACCCCTAAACAGTTACATGCTTAGAAAAATATTAAAATTTACTGCCATTACATTAATGCTCATCATCTTAGCATTCGGTATTTTTTTAGCTGCCGTTTATCATGGTGTTTTTGGACCCATACATACCATAAAAGAATTAAAAGAATTTAAAAATCAGACCGCTACCTTAGTACTATCTGAAGAAGGTAAGTTATTAGGTAAATTCTATGCAGAAAATAGAACCAATGTAAAGTATGAGCAAATTCCTGAACATTTGATAAATGCCTTAGTAGCCACAGAAGATGCCAGGTACTTTGAACATGAAGGTGTAGATTCTCGCAGTTTATTACGCGTACTTTTTAGAACCATTCTTTTGAATAACAAAAATTCGGGTGGTGGTAGTACAATTAATCAGCAATTGGTAAAAAACATGTATGGGCGAAATAATCATGGCCCATTAAGTATTTTGGTAAATAAGAGTAAAGAAGCCTTTCTAGCTTATAGACTTGAAAAAATATATTCTAAAGAAGAAATTTTAACTTTATACTTAAATACTGTTCCATTTGGAGAAAATGTATTAGGTATAGAAGCAGCTTCTCGTCGTTTTTTCAATAAATCTATTGATAAAATTAAGATTGAAGAGGCTGCAGTATTGATAGGCATGTTAAAAGCTAATACTTACTATAATCCAAGAATTTATCCTGAAAATGCTACCAAGCGAAGAAATGTAGTATTAGCACAGATGGAAAAATATAATTATTTGGAAAACCAAATAATAGATTCTTTATTGGTCATGCCTTTACAACTTGACTATGCAAATCTAGAATCTCAAGGTCCGGCTAATTATTTTTTAATTCAGGTAAAGGATGAAGTCAATAAAATTCTAAATAGTTATAATGCTGCTAAAGGCACTAATTATACTGCCGATAAAGACGGACTTACTATAACCACCACACTTAATTTATTTTTACAAAACCAAGCTTTAACTGCCTATAGAAGTCATTTGGGCGTTATGCAAAATCGTTTATGGAAACAATATCAAAGCGGTAATTATCGGAAACAACTGAATACATTGGTAGCTAAGGAAATGAAACGGTTACATATACCTTCTGATGATCAGGGAAAGAAAAAAAGAGAACTTTTCAATTGGAAAGGTGCTTATACAGATTCTGTAACAGTAAAAGACAGTTTAAGACATACATTATCTTTGTTACATGCAGGTTTATTGGCTTTAGATCCTCAAACCGGAGCAGTTAAAACCTGGATAGGTGGTATAGATTTTCGCACCCATCCTTACGATCAAGTTTTTGCCCAACGTCAAATAGCTTCAACGTTTAAACCCATTTTATATACTGCCGCTTTAGAACAAGGTATAATGCCTTGTACCTATTTAAATAACAAGTCTCTAATTATTTCTGATTTTGACAATTGGCAACCCCAAAATTATGACAATTCTACCGGTGGAAATTATTCTATGGCTGCTGCTCTGGCTAAATCTATGAATATACCAACAGTAAATTTATTCCTAAATATTCCTTTTGGTAATTTAGAAAATTTATGGAAAAGACTTGGCTTTACCCAAGAATTGCTAAGAAAACCATCTGCAGCATTAGGAACAGCTAATGCAAGTATTTATGAATTAGCTATAGCATATAGTGCCTTTGCCAATGGAGGTTATCATATTAAACCCCGAACTGTACTTAGTATAAAAACTGCTGATGGCACAATTATTTATAAAAACAGATTGCTAAAACCATTAGAAAAAGACAAAGTTATTAGTAAAAACACTTCTATATTAATTACGGCAATGTTACAAAAGGCAGCTCTTGAAGGCACCGGTAAATCACTCAAAAATAAATATGGCATAACCATTCCTATAGCCAGTAAAACGGGTACATCACAAGATTATGCTGATGCTTGGTTTGCCGCATATACACCAAAATTAGTTATGGTGACAAGAGTTGGTGCTGCTTCTCCAAAAATTCAGTTTAACTCAGGTAAATATGGAGCCGGTAGTACCTTAGCATTACCACTTATAGCTAAAACTTTACAAAAAATTCAAAAAAAATATAGTACTCCTTTTATGCCTTTGCCAGAGTTATATGCTAATGCATTAGATTGCGAGGACTATTTGGAAGATTCTAATTTTGAATTATTCTTTGAAAATTTGTTTAATAAAGACAATACTACATTAGATAAAATGCAACGAAGAGCTGAGCGTAGAGCTAAGAGACAGCAAAGAAAAGCAAACCGTAAATTAAAGAGAGATAACAATAATTAAACAATTATTGTATATTTGCCGCTATTACAATTAAAATTTTAGAACAATTTTTTATTTTAACCTTCTAAAAGTTAGTGATTTAAAAATTATTTAACTATTGTTGGTAGGAATTTTACAGAGTTGATTGTTTTAACTATGTGGGATTAAATGCAATTTAATTTTAACTTAATAAATAATAACGCTATGATTAAAAAATTACCCCTATTTTTAAGTATTGTCTGTTTATCTCTTACCGGTTTTTCACAAGAGAAAACAGAAAAAATTTATTGGTACACTTCTTCAGACACAAAAGGATTTATCAGTTTTCAAAAAGTAAACGGAGATGCTAATTCTAAAGTTCCTGTCATTTTGAACACTAATGTAAATGCTCAATTCGATGAAGAAGTATTAAATTTTAACTTAAGTACTGCTTGTGAATCTGAAAAAATGGTAGATGCTAATAAATTTGTTTTTAAAGGTACTATTGATTCAAATATTGAACCAGTACAATTTACAGGAACTAAAGTTAAAACTGTTAAGAACAATATTTCTTTTTGGCATTTTGACGGAGATTTTGCTGATGAAGTAGAAACAGACCCTGATTTTCAAAGTTTTGCCTTTGCAAAATACAATGCAACACTAAAAATACCTGCCAGAACTATTCCTTCATTCAATTTATGGGCTATCATTCCTAAATTACCATTTGACAGAAAAGGTACATTTAAATTTAATGCTCTAGATGAAACAAAATTATATGTAAGGAAAAATCAAACGGTTAATTATCTAGGCACTACAAAAACCAATATTAACGGAGAACAATTGACATTACATAAATTTGTACATCAAGGTAAAGGTATGTCACCTACTTATTTTTGGGTTAGTAAAGAAAGAGAACTAATGCAAGTACTTTTAGATGATAAATATACATTTACAATAAGTACTAAAGAAGCTGCCTTAGAAACTGCAGTTGTAGAATAACCAAAAAGTTAATTACTTATAAAAAAAACCGGAGTACATATCTTGTACTCCGGTTTTTTTATAATGTAAAATAACAAGTATAACAATAATTGAAAACAGCTGACATCTAAACAATTTAAATAATAGAAAAATAAGTATCTTTAGAACTTACTATCTAACCTAAACAATGATGAAGACATTATTAATTTTTAATCATTTTGACAAATTCCCCCTTATTACAACGCTACTATTCTTATTCGCTTGTAATCCTAAATCTGAAAATAACTCACCTCCAACAATACAAAATTTTCAACTTGAAGAAATAACCATTACTAAATTACAAGATGGTTATTCTAAAGGTGATTTTACCATTACTGAAATTGTACAACTTTATATAGACAGAATAGAAGCTGTCGATAAAAAAGATTTAGAATTAAATTCAATTATTCAGTTAAATCCTGATGCAATAGCAATTGCAAGAAAATTAGACATAGAATTGAAAGCAGGAAAATCAAGAGGCCCTCTACATGGTGTTCCAATTGTATTAAAAGATAATATTGATACTCATGACCAAATGTTCACTACTGCTGGTTCTAGAGCATTACAAAATTCTAAACCTAAACATGACAGTTATGTTGCTAAAAAATTACGTGAAGCTGGAGCCGTAATTATCGCCAAGGCCAATTTAAGCGAATGGGCAAATTTTAGAGGTAAAATGTCGTCAAGTGGATGGAGTGGTATTAATGGTCAAACAAAAAACCCTTATGTACTAGACAGAAATCCTTGTGGTTCAAGTTCCGGATCAGGAGTCGCTGTTTCCGCTAACTTAACCCTTTTAGCCATTGGTACTGAAACTAATGGTTCTATTGTTTGTCCATCAAATAATAACGGTATAGTAGGTATAAAACCAACAGTAGGTCTGGTAAGTCGTTCAGGTATTATTCCAATTTCTTTTACTCAAGATACTGCCGGACCTATGGCGAGAACTGTAACTGATGCTGCGATTTGTTTGGGTGCATTAATTGGCATTGACTCAACCGACACTAAAACATTAGCAAGTAAAAATAAAGTATATGATAATTACACACAATTTCTTAGTAAAGATGGATTAAAAGGAAAAAAAATTGGTGTCTACACCGATCCATTAGGTAAGCATCATAAAGTTGATACGATTTTCCAAACCGCAGTAAATTTTATAAAAAATCAAGGAGCTGAAGTTGTAGAATTCAATGAAATTTTAGAAAATGATATAGGTGATTTATCTTTTCAAGTAATGTTATATGAATATAAAGATGGATTAAATAAATATTTTAAATCGTTAGGGAAAGATGCTAGCATTAAAAATTTAGAAGAGCTAATTGCCTTTAATCAAAAAGATTCGGTTGAATTATCCTTTTACAATCAGGAATATTTAAAAATGGCTCAAGATAAAGATGGTTTAGATTCTAAATCATATCAAGATATACTTGCCAAAATGTTAAAAGGAGCCAGAGAAGAAGGGATTGATCGTATAATGAATGAGCATAATTTAGATGCAATCATATCTCCTACGGGAGGACCAGCATGGAAAACTGATCATATTAATGGCGATTCTTTTGGCCTAGGTAGTTCTTCACCTGCAGCCATATCGGGTTACCCAAATATTACAGTACCAATGGGGTTTGTAGATGAATTACCAATTGGTATTTCATTTTTTGGCAGAGCGTGGAGTGAACCTATACTATTAGAAATTGCCTATGCTTATGAGCAAGGTACCAACCATAGAGAAGCTCCTAAATTTTTAGAAAACTAGACTTTATGCAAGCAATTAATATAAATCAAAAATTTTCTCTCTTTAATGAACATTGGAGTCCTAAAATTATTGGACAGCTCAATGGGCAAGATGTAAAACTGGCAAAACTAAAAGGTGAATTTATCTGGCATGATCATAAAAATGAAGATGAATTATTCTATATTATAAAAGGTTCATTACAAATTGAGTTTAGAGATAAAATGATAACTTTAAACGAAGGAGAAATGCTAATCATCCCAAAAAAGGTAGCACATAAACCCATTGCTAAAGATGAAGTGTGGGTATTACTTTTTGAACCCACAAATACCAAACATACTGGTGATGTTAAACATGAATTGACAAAAGAAAATTTTGAAAAAATTTAATTAGAGTAAAATATTTGAATAAAATAGTAGCTCTTTATAAAAGAAAGATGAAAAAACATAGTCTAATTTAAGTCATTTTTTTATGAAATAGAAAAGTTAATACATGTTCTTTAAAAGAAAAAAGAAACAGTAAATTTGCAAAAATTTATTAATGATACAGATAGGCAAATACAATACACTTCATATTTTACAGAAAACTAATGAGGGTTTAATATTAGAAGATGAATCTGATGAAGAAATTTTACTTCCTACAAAATTTTGTCCTGAAAATTTTGATACAAAAGATACGCTAACTGTATTTGTATATTTAGATAATACAGAAAAAAAGATAGCTACTACTTTAGTTCCTAAAATACAACTTTATGAATTTGCATTGCTACAAGTTGCTTCACTAACAAAAGTAGGAGCATTTTTAGACTGGGGTATGGATAAAGATCTATTGGTTCCATTTAATGAGCAAAATCAAGAAATGGTTGAAGGAAGATGGTATATTGTTTATTTAGATATAGATGACAAAACAAATAGACTATTTGCTAGCAGTAGGGTTGAAAAACAATTACAAAATATTAATATTACAGTTGAAAATGGTGAAATAGTAGATATTATAGTTCTCCAAAAATCTGATTTAGGATATACAGTTATTATAAACAACGAGCATAAGGGCTTGATCTATGAAAATGAAATTTTCACAAAATTAAATGTTGGTGATAAACGCAAAGCCTATGTTAAAAAAGTTAGAGATGATAATCAAATAGACATTTCATTACAACCCATAGGTTATAGAAAATTCAATGATATTAATAGTAAGTTAATTTTCAATGCCTTACTTGAAAATGATGGGTTTGTACCAATTACTGATAAAAGTACACCCGAAAGAATTAAAGCAAAATTCGGAATAAGTAAAAAAGCTTTTAAAAAATCAATTGGTGCTTTATATAAACAAAGAAAAATTACGATTGAAGAAACTGGAATCCGATTGTTAAAATCAGTAAAGTAACTTTCATTATTTAACAGTTATAATTAGCTATAATCCTAGCATGTGAAACTAATATACACTTTCAATCAAAATTTCTAAAATATCAATAGCTGCTTTAGCTATTTTGGTACCGGGACCAAAAACACCAACTACACCATTATCAAATAAAAACTGATAATCTTGTGGTGGAATTACACCTCCGGCAATAACCATTATATCTTCTCTACCATATTTTTTTAGTTCGGCTAAAACTTGAGGAACTAATGTTTTATGACCCGCTGCCAAAGAAGAAACCCCTAAAACATGCACATCATTTTCAACAGCTTGTTTAGCTGCTTCACTAGGTGTTTGAAATAATGGACCGATATCAACATCAAAACCTAAATCAGCAAAACTTGTCGCAACAACTTTCGCACCTCTATCATGACCATCTTGACCCATTTTGGCTATCATAATTCGAGGGCGACGTCCATCTAGTACGGCAAATTTATCTGCCAACACTATAGCTTTTTTAAATGATTCGTCTTCTTTTATTGCTCTGCTATACACACCTGTTATAGAATTAATTGTAGCCTTATAACGCCCAAATACACTTTCTAAGGCTACAGAAATTTCACCCAAAGTTGCACGTTGTTCAGCTGCTTCTATTGCCAAAGCTAATAAATTTCCTTCACCTGTTTTTGCACTTTTAGTTAAATTTGCTAAAGTCATTCTTACTTTTACAGTATCTCTTTCGGCTTTTAGCATTTTTAACCTTTTAATTTGAGAGCTCCGTACAGCATCATTATCAACCTCTAAAATCTGCAAAGGTTCTTCTTGCTTTAATTGGTATTTATTGACCCCAACAATAGTATCTTGTCCACTATCTATTCTAGCTTGTTTTTTTGCTGCAGCCTCTTCAATTCGCATTTTAGGAATGCCTTGTTCAATAGCTTTTGTCATTCCTCCTAAATTTTCCACTTCTTGAATTAATGCCCATGCCCTATTTGCAATATTGTCCGTCATTTCTTCAATATAATATGAACCTGCCCAAGGATCAACTGTTTTGGTAATATGAGTTTCTTCTTGAATATATATCTGCGTATTTCTTGCAATTCTAGCGGAAAAGTCAGTTGGTAAAGCAATAGCTTCATCCAAGGCATTGGTATGTAAACTTTGAGTTCCACCAAATGCCGCAGCCATAGCTTCAATAGTTGTACGAGCTACATTGTTAAAAGGATCTTGTGCTGTTAAGCTCCATCCGCTAGTCTGACAATGTGTTCTTAATGCCAATGATTTTTCATTTTTAGGATTGAATTGTTTTACAATTTTCGCCCACAAAAGTCTCCCTGCTCTTAATTTAGCTATTTCTTGAAAATGATCCATTCCTATACCCCAAAAGAAAGATAATCTAGGAGCAAAACTATCAATTTCCATTCCCGCTTTTAAACCTGTTCTTATGTACTCCAACCCATCTGCCAAAGTGTAAGCCAATTCAATTTCTGGTGTAGCACCGGCTTCTTGCATATGGTATCCTGAAATAGAAATAGAATTGAATTTTGGCATATACTTACTGGTATATTCAAAAATATCAGCAACAATTTTCATGGATGCAATGGGTGGATAAATATAAGTATTACGTACCATAAACTCCTTTAAGATATCATTTTGGATAGTACCTGCCAATTGTTCTATATTAACACCCTGTTCCTTTGCAGCTACAATATAAAAGGCCAAAATGGGTAAAACGGCTCCGTTCATTGTCATAGAAACCGACATTTTATCTAAGGGAATTTTATTGAAGAGAATTTTCACATCTTCAACTGAATCAATGGCCACACCAGCCTTACCAACATCTCCCTGCACACGTTCATGATCAGAATCATAACCACGATGCGTAGCCAGGTCAAAGGCAACTGAAAGTCCTTTCTGACCAGCCGCCAAATTTCTTCTATAAAAAGCATTACTTTCTTCAGCAGTAGAAAACCCGGCATATTGACGGATGGTCCATGGTCTTCTAACGTACATCGTTGAATATGGTCCTCTTAAAAAAGGAGCAATACCAGCTACAAAATTTTCGTGTCCGAAAATTTTGGGTTTCACATTTTGTGTTTTGTGTTTTAAGGTTATATGTTGTACGTTTTTTCTTGGCATTTTATAACTTAATTTTTCTAATAAATGGGTCAAAATTTTCTTCAAAAGGAGATAAAAAATTTATAATAAATGTCTTCCTTTTTGAAGTTATCAAATAAATAGTTTTAAACATTTCAAAATCCCGTATAGCTTCTTGCTCGTCACTACTGTTATAACGAGCCAGCCTATATGATGCTTTGAAAATTTGTAAAGACCTATCTCCAAAATAGGTAGCTTTTATTTTATTATGAAATATTTTTGTAATTTTTTGATACTTTTCATGATCTTTACGCAAATAATATAACAGTTGCTTTGCACTTCCTTTGTCAAAAGGCATATAAGGAAGCGTATGAATAGCTACTTCTGTGGCATATGCATCACTATAGAAATTGTAAAAATTTCCCTTTATAAAACGTTGTGCTTCATAGACCTGTTCAAAATAATATCGCGTTTTTTCATCCTTAATTTGCTTATGAAACTCTTTTATTTCTACATCTGATAACTTTGTGAAACCTTCAGGTAAATAGACTTTTATATTATCTTTTTTCAACTTATGGTACTCCCCTAGATCTTCTGGTTTGACAAGATTATTTTCATCAAATCCTTTTTTTGACGAAAACTTATCGCAAGAGACAAGCACAAAAAAGCAAACTAAAAAAATTCTCTCTATCAATGTTGAACTATTTATTTCTATTATTACACTCTATTGCTTTTAACATATACACATATAAATTGTCTATATCAACATCATTTCCACTAGGTATCTGAACTTTGCCACCCGGAATTTCAGAATTAATTAACGGAGCAGAAATTAGTTTATCTCTAAATATCATCCCAATTTTATTACCGACATTATTGGCTGTATATACTTTAAATATTTCTCTCCCGGCATCTGTGAGGGTCATTTGGATTACTTTATGCCCGAGATTATCAAAACTTTTTGATACTGATTTGATCTCTACAAATGAAAGAATTGGTTTATTTTCAAAAGATAATTTTTCGAAATAATTATCATTAATTTTTTCAAATTCTTTACCATTTTCACTGGGCTCATAAAAACCATTGTATTCATATGTTTTTAGTTCATTACAATTGGTCTCAGAAACTACACGACTAGAAAAGTAAGAATCCGAAATTTGTTGATATATTGAACAACTTGAACATAATATTGATATTAAAAAAATTGAGATAAGTTGCTTCATTCTATGTTGTTTCCAGTCGCTCTTGTTCAAGCTTTTCAGCCAGTCGCTTCGCTATTATAGGTTTAATTAAAGTTTTTCTGGGATTGGTTTTTACAAAAGGATACAACGCTAAATCATCCTTCATTTTATCATTAGGATTAGCATGTTTGTTGGTTCCTAATAGTACTACCTCTCCGCTATCAAATTGAGCTTGTTCTTTTAAAGCACTTTCTTCTATTTTGCGTTGAATAGTCCCGGCTTGTAATTGTTTTAAAAAACCTCCATTCTTTTCAATATCCTTAAACAATGCCAATGCCTTTTCAGAAACCTGTTCGGTAATCGTTTCAATATAATAAGAACCATCAGCAATTTGATTTACCGCTTTAAAATAACTTTCATCTTGTAAAATCAATAATTGATTTCTAGAAATGCGTTCTCCAAATTCATTTTTTTTATGATAAACAGCATCATATGCCAAATTAGAAATGGTGTCTGCTCCACCTAAAATAGCACTCATACATTCTGTAGTAGTTCGTAATAAATTTACATTATAATCATATATGGTTTTATTACGCACACTAGGTTGCACAAAAATAATAGCCTCCGGTTTATATTCATATTCTTTTAATAATATATTCCATAAATATTTAAAAGCTCTTAATTTAGCTATTTCGAAAAAATAATTACTTCCAACTGCAAAGTGAAATTGAATTTCATTGTATGATGTTTGACACTCTAATCCTTTAGTTGATAAGCTCGAATTGGTGATGTTTAAATGGTTCAAATACTCATTACCATGGGCCAATGCATAGGCTACTTGTTGTACAATAGTTGCCCCTGCATTTTGATATAAAGCTACATCAACAGAAAGTATAGATGCATTCTTAGTTGCATTTTTTAGTATTTTTTCTAAAACTTCATGATCTCTCTCATGATTGTAAAACCAATTTCCAGTTTTAGCAAGGTTTCCGATAAGGTCAATATTTAGGTATACTTTATATGGCTTTGTTTGTGCGATTAAATCGGATAAAAAGCTTTCAGATAAAAAGTTAAGTTTAAAATGGATTTTTAGAGACTCTTCGCTATCGCTCTGAGTGACAAATCCTTTTAGTAATTCTTTAATATCAAAAGCTGTATTGGCTTCAAATTGAAGAGAAGTTGCCCCTCTTTGTAGTGCATCTTTGGCTAGATAGCTGGCAGTTTTTTCATCTGAAATAAAAATAGTTTGACAAATTGAGTAATTATTTTTAGTAAAATTAATAGGCAATTTTTTAAATTCCTCCTGATGATAAAAAGGTTTTACTTTAATACCATCATTCGTTTCCCAGACCAAAGCTTCATTATAATCTACTCCCTTGAGATCAACTTGAATCTTCTGTTTCCATTGTTTGGCAGATACCGGATTGAATTCGTTAAACAGGGAATCACTCATAATTTAATTATTTATCGTGTCAAACTCAATGATATAAATATCTTCATCCTTTCGTTTCATTTTGTATTCTTCTCTGGCAAATTTCTCTAAAGAATCAGGATTTTCAAGATTATTAATTATCTTTTTATCATGTTCAATTTCTGTTTTGTAATAGGTATTGGTTTTATCTAATTTATTGATTTCTTGATCTAGTTCTCTGTGGTTTATATATGAATTTTCGTCAAAAAATAACATCCAAATCAAAAACAATAAAAAGATAATAACATATCTGTTACTTAAAAAACCCACCACTTTATGTGCTCTAAACTCTTTAAAAGTCATTTGATAAAGATCTTAAATAAACTTATAGTTTTTCATTAATTATGGTTCTAACTATATCAATAGCTACTGTATTGTACTTATTATTAGGAATAATAATATCAGCATATTCTTTCATAGGCTCAATAAATTGATCGTGCATTGGTTTTAATGTTTCCTGATAACGCTGCAATACCTCGTCCATATCTCTTGAACGCTCTTGAATATCTCTTTTTAATCTGCGAATTAAACGTTCATCTGAATCGGCATGGACAAATACTTTAATATCTAAAAGGTCACGAACTTTTCGTTTTGAAAAAATTAAAATACCTTCAACTATAATTACTTTACTCGGGTGTGTTTTAATAGTATCCTTTGTTCTATTATGTGCTGCGAATGAATAAACAGGTTGTTGAATTATATTACCTTGTTTTAATTCAGCTAGATGTTCTACTAATAATTTAAAGTCGATTGCTCTAGGGTGGTCAAAATTTATTTTTGTACGTTCCTCATATGTTAATTTATCCGTAATTTTATAATAAGAATCTTGAGAAATTACAGTAACATCTTCATTAGGTAATTCATTTATGATCTGATTTACAACAGTAGTTTTACCACTCCCCGTACCACCGGCTATTCCAATTATAAGCATGAATATAAAATTTGATATTTTCTACAAATTTAAGTAAATGTATGAGATTCTATTGTTGAATTTTTGAAACTTCTTCAACTGTTATTATCTTATTATTTAAATTGCCCCATGCATTAGAAATAAAATTCATCACATCTGCAATTTCATCATCAGCTAAACCCAATGGAGTCATAGTATTATTATATTTTTTTCCATTGACCACAATCTCTCCTTTTTGACCAAACTTAATAGTCTTAATGCTTAATCCTCTGTTATTCATTAAAAAATCTGATGATGCTAAAGGCGGATTGAGGTTTTCAACACCTTTACCATCAGCCATATGACAGTTAACACAAAAATCTTCATAAATCATTGCCCCACTCTCCATACTTTCTAAAAGTACTTCATTTGGCTCCTGGTCTTGACTAAATACCATAGAAGAATATAAAAATGTTCCTAATAAAATAATAGAAACCCTCATTATAACTTAGGTACAATCTTTACAATACCAACATTTTCAACACCTACATAAATATAGCCATCAGGATCTTGTCTTACACTTCTTACTCTTCCAATTCCTTCAAATAATTTCTCTCTTTTTATCACTTTATTACCTTCAAGTACCAATCTTTCTAGATATTGAAATTTTAAAGATCCAACCAATAAATTCCCTTTCCACTGAGGATATTTATCTGAAGATATAATTGTAAAACCACTAGGAGCTATAGAGGGTACCCAATAAAACAAGGGCTGTTCCATTCCCGGTAGAGCCGTATGATCTGTAAAGGATGTACCATTATAATTGATACCATAACTGATTTTTGGCCAGCCATAATTTTTACTTTTTTGAATGATGTTAATTTCATCACCCCCTTGAGGTCCGTGCTCATGTGTCCAAATTTCTCCAGTTTCAGGATGTTTAATCATACCCTGTACGTTTCTATGTCCATAAGAATAAATAGCTGTTTTTGCATTTGCTTCGTTGACAAATGGATTATCCGAAGGGATAGTTCCATCATCATTTAAACGATAAACTTTACCACCATCTCTAGTAATATCTTGGGGGTTCTCATCACGATTGCCTCTATCTCCTACAGAAAAGTAAAGATATCCATCATTGTCAAATGCTATTCTTGAACCAAAATGCTGGCCTTTTTTACTATTGGGAGATGCCTTATATACTATATGTTTATCAATCAATGTATTGTTATCAAGTTTACATCTTATTATTGCCGTGTTACCTCCATCACCCTGTCCATCCGACGAAGCGTAAGAAATATAGATCCATCCATTTTCACTATAGTTGGGATGTACAATAATATCCAACAACCCTCCTTGTCCTCTGACATAAATTTCAGGAACCCCTTCAATCAATGTTTTTACATTATTTTTATAATGAATCAATTCACCTGATTTTTCAGTTATCAACATGCTTCCATCCGGCAAAAACGTCATTCCCCAAGGAATTGTCATATCAGAAATAACAACTTCAGTTGTATAATTAACATTTTGAGGTATTTCTGCTTTTACGGATGATTCTTCTTGTTGTGCACAAGCCGATATCGATATTAAAACAGTAACTAACAAGTAAGTAAAACTTTTCATGGCTTCTATATTTTATCTAAAGGTAAGGATTTTCTCTCAAAAAAATGCATATTTTATATTGATCCCAGCATAGAAATTCAATGGATTTCCGGGGTAATAATATCTTGGAGCTCTACCTCCAAAGCTACTAGCATTAATGAGTAGTTGTGAAGCATAGGTCTTATCAAAAACATTATCAAGGCCCAGATAGGTATTTAAAGTTAATTTTTTTAAAAGTGTTAATTTATAGCCGAGTTTTACATTGGTTAGGGTATAACTATTTGAGTATAAGGTATTACTATCTGTTATTGGAATGCTACCAACATATTGAAAATTAACAGACCCATAGATCCCTAGGCTAGTATTTATATCAACTCCGGCATTAAAAATTTCAGAAGGAACTCCGGTCAGATCATTACCGGAAAAATTCTGATCGTCATCAACAAATTCTTTAAAAACAAAATTATTTAAGGTATAAGAAAAATAACTATCAACAGTGATAACCTTAGTATCCATCAAATGATAAGTTAATGCCAATTCTAAGCCATCATGTTGGGTTTTACCTGCATTAATACCTATAAATTGATCATCTGCTATTCTTCTAGCTACTAACAAATTACGTATATTTAATCGGAAAAATGCTAATTTATATTGTAATTTATTGTGGTACAAACTACCACGAGTACCCAATTCAAAATTCCATCCGGTTTCAGGTTCAATCCCTGTATTTATTTGGCCATCTGGCAGTAGTGTTTCTGAAAGAGTTGGCGGTGAAAAACCATGCCCTAGGTTGATATATAAGCTTATGTTTTCTGAAAGCAAATGAGAAATACCCAACTTAGGAGAAAAAACACCTTTAAATGCATACTTTCCGGATTGGTCAATGTTGTCAACGGCTATAAATTTATCCTCTAAATGATAAACCGTTTTATTAAAATTAAGCCCTAGAGAAAACATTGTTTTATGATTCCAATGATAATTAGCCTCTAAAAAAATATTGTAATACGTTCGTTTTTCTTTAAAATCAGACAAAAGTTCTCCTTGAACAGCACCTGTACCACTTGGAAATTCTTGATATAAATTTTCAAAGGTCTTTGATAAATGTTGATCTCTAAATAACTCTCCACCAAAAGTCCAATCTAATTTCTTTTTAAATATTGTGTTATTTCCTAATAAGCGACTACGCAGCCCAAGAGCTGAAGTATTTTCATCAAGCATATTAAATGGCCTGGCTTCATAGGCATTTCTAAAAGAAGTAAAAACACTGGTCTTTTGATCTAGCTTATCATTATATTGATGTTTCCAAGACAATCCGAATATACCTCTTTGAGCATCTTCAAACCCTTTTGATTCAGCCCATGTAAAAGCTGCTGATCTAGGGTTATTAATAAAATCATTTTCATTAATTGAGCTAGGAATAAATGCTTTTAAATCAACATAACTACCCACAATAGAAATATCATTTGTATTGCTTAGATAATGATTGGAAGTAAAAGCAATGTTTTGCCTATCATATTCATTATTATCACGATAACCATCGCTATGGGTGGAGCTAAACATGGCTCTATAACTATGCTTAGGACTACCATGACTAAAATTTAAAACGCCTTTATTTAATCCAAAAGAACCTAATGCAAAATCACTTGACACAATAGTATTATCAAAACAAGATTTTTTTGGAATGAGATGGATGGCACCACCTAAACCTGCACCATAGATACTGGAAGCAGCTCCTTTTATAATTTCAATACGAGAAATATTTTCGAGATCAAAATCTTCTATTGCAGTTTCTCCATTACCTGTAGTTAAGGGTATATCTTCATAATAGGCTCGTATTTTAGCTGTTCCAAATAAATTTCTAGAGCCAATTCCTCTAATGGTAATCCTATTTGTGTTTAATGCTCCAGTATGCATATAAATACCCGGTACTCTGTTTAAAACTTGAGAAACATTTACTTTATTTCCTCTTTCTATTTCTTGAGTTGAAATAATACTGATGGCAGTTACCGCTTTTTTGAGTTTTACAGGTAACTGATTAGTGCTAACAATAACCTCATTGAGTTCAGAAGATTTCATATGAAGTGGCACAATAATATATCTTGAATCTACTATATTAATCAATTCATCATGATAGCCTATTCTGGTAAATTTGTAATTACCGGCCTCCCCCAATTTAAATTCACCTAGATGATTTGATATTACAATATTATCAGTCTCAAGATTGATAATATGAACATTAGAAAGCACGGCTCCATTTTCTCCATCAATTACTTTCCCAAAAATTTCTTGTTGTGCAAGACCATACTTAAAATTAATAAAAAATAGAATAAATATGAATATTTTTTTGATGTGCATTTTATAAAGTCAATCTTCAATTAAAAAAGTAGTACGAATGTAATCTATTTATATAAAATAGGTATATTTGCAATCCAATTTTTCGGAGTATATCGCTGTGCCAATTGTGGGACAAACGCTACCCAAAATTTGACCACTTATTTTTTATAGGTTTGTGTTTTGGGATTTGAAATAAATTTTTACAATTGCACCTCGGGGTGTAGCCTCTCGACAGGCTCGAGATAAACTACGCCACTAAATGTACAGTATCAGTAATAACTTTGAATATTTGAAATAAATTTTTACAATTTCACCTCGGGGTGTAGCGTAGCCCGGTTATCGCGCCACGTTTGGGACGTGGAGGCCGCAGGTTCGAATCCTGCCACCCCGACCATTAAAAACCTATAAATCATTTGATTTATAGGTTTTTTTATTTTCATGAGGTTGAAGCTTGCTTCATAACCAAAATGAAAATAAATAAAACAAAAAATGCAGTAGCATTTTGGTTTTTAATGAGCAACAAACCCTCTACAGGATCACAAGTAAAACGAGTAATTCCGTCACTCTAACGAACCTAGTAATAGGTCAAACTAAAACACTGTTAATCGTATGATTATCAGTGTTTTTTGTTTTTAATGATGTCAATTGATTTCATTTAAAACCAACTAATAGGTGTGCAATTCGGTGTGCAGTTCTATCCTAATTTTTTTCTATCTTTAAAGAACTTTAGAAGCGATTTGACTTTCGTCTTTACAAACAAATATTGTTTAACTAAAGACATATAACATGCAGAAAAACAGCACTTTCACAGTAATTTTCTTTACAAGAAAATCACGTAGTAACCTTAAAGAATTATCTATTTACGCACGTATTACCGTTGACGGACAACGTGCAGAAATCAGTCTAAAAAGGTGCATAGAGGTGTGCAATTGGGACAATTCTAAAGCCCGAGCAAGGGGAATATCTTCAAATTCTCGTAACCTGAACAAGTATTTAGACCAAGTTTACGGTCAATTATTGGACTGTCACAGACAACTTTTAGAGGAGTTCAAGATCATCTCTGCCAAATCCATCAAAGCTCGCTATTTGGGCGAGGACGACCAACTAAAAACGCTTAACGAGCTTATAAAGTACCATAATACCAATATGGTTTCCGTCTTAAAGGCTGGTACAATGAAAAACTATTATACTACTGAAAAATATTTGAACAAATTCCTTGTCCAAAAATTAAAAGCGGATGATATTTATTTAAAACAATTGAATTATCGTTTTATCATTGACTTTGAGCAATTCCTTAGAAATTATAATCCCACTACAAAAAGGAAAACATTGACCAATAATGGGGTTATGAAACATTTGGAAAGGTTTAAAAAAATGATAAATCTTGCCATTAAATTGGAATGGTTGGTAAAAACCCTTTTAGTCGGTTTCAATTAAGGTTTGATAAGTATGACAGGCAATATCTTTCTCAAAGAGAACTAGAGCTTATTGAGAATACTTATTTTAAAAGTGAACGATTGGAAAGGATAAAGGATATATTTATTTTTTCTTGTTATACGGGTTTATCTTATATTGATGTAAAACAACTTACGGTTCATCAGATTGTCAAGGGGATTGATAATAACTACTGGATTTATACCAAACGAGAGAAAACGAATGAAACCGTTAAAGTACCTATTCTACCCAAAGCCTTGGATATTGTTGAGAAGTACAAAACCATTTCTGATGGGATAGGTTCTGAACTATTGCTTCCACTCTATTCCAACCAGAAAACGAATTCTTATTTAAAGGAAATTGCAAAAGCTTGTGGTATTCGTAAAAATATTACCTTTCATGTTGCTCGGCACACATTTGCTACTACGGTACTTTTATCAAATGGCGTTCCTATTGAAACCGTATCCAAATTATTGGGGCATACTAAATTATCGACTACACAAATCTATGCCAGGGTATTGGAACATAAAATTAGTGAGGATATTCAAAATTTAATGATACGTTTTGAAGATAAAAAAAATAAGGAAATTGAATCTAATCGCTCTATACAAGTTTTAAAATAATCGGTCTTATAGAAATAGTTAAATTTTGATTTTTATATTTTTCTTTTCATTAGCAACTATTTTTTTGAAAGTTGGAAAATAACTTCAAATAATCCAGTTTTAAAAAGTACTTCAATTATTAAGGCGTGATGATAAGCACAAGATGTGTTTTTGTTGCCACAAAAACAACCTTGTCTGCTCCCGATGGTCGCAGGGTTAAAAAAGTCTTTAATGACTAAAATAAAAAAATAAATCTTAAATAATTAATATTTGACCCTCTTATATTTTGAATCCTTATGCGGATTATTTTCTCCTCAAATAAGAGCAACCTTATCAATGTTTTGACATCATAGTATTAGTAATTACACTTATTATACATATAAAATAATTAATAAGCACATGGCTAATCATTCTTACGTTTTTCTAATACTTATCTTATTTTCATTAGGGGGAGCATGTAGCCCAGATGAAATAGATGATACGGTTGTTTTTTATTGGGAACAGACAAAATGTAGTGATCCTTGGGGTACAACAGGAAATGATTCCCAATCAAAAACTAGAGGTGCTATTATTTCCTTTCTTACCGAGAATGGTATTTACTATGTTAACGTTGTCAATTTTGAAGATACTATATCTAATGGAGTGAATTGCGATGCATGTATTTGTCCTACTGAAATCGATATTATAGTAGAAGTAAATGAGAAATATGATGAAGAAATGGACACACTAGGCTTTAAAAGAAAATAATTTTGAATTTCCATTGGTTTTCGGAGTAAAGGTATCTTCTCAATTGTCCTGTTCTTGGAACTAATTTAACAGATTGTTATTAAAGAAGAATAAACAATTTTATTTTTTAATTTTTTTTATATAAATGACTTATGTCATTTTTTAGTAATTATTTAACAATTATTTTTATACCATAAAATCAAAAGATGAAAATGAAAAGTCGCTAAATAAATACTTAATATCACTACTTTCCTTGTAAGCAGGCAAACTTACTATTTATTAGCTGGCTTTAGTTATTTACTTTACGAGTATATTATTTCTGTATAATTTAAAATTCAAACCGTATGAAATAGACATAAATAAACTTAGAATTTAACCCAATACTTTGGGAGAACTATCACTATAGAATACTAGAGGCGTATTTGCTCTAATAAAAATTAATTAATATGAAAAATTCATTCTATTTCATAATTATTATAGTGTTGTTCATTTATTCTATAACCAAATAACATCTCTTTAATACTTTTTATTATGAAACGAAATTAAGTAATTCCAAGAGTCATGAAAAAACAATTACCATTAATATACCTCTTTTTGATTTTCCTATTTATTGGCTGTAATAATGAAGATATGCCAACTTGTGGGTGCGATTCCAAGATACAAACGACAATTCCTGAATCAGCTAATTTGATTGGTCAAATTTCGTATAAAACACAAATTGATCCCTTAGATGATTATTATAATAACACATTTTGGATCGGATATAATAATCATAGAATGATAATTTGCAACGAAGATTTTTTAAATGATGAATTTGATGATCTTAAAATATCAGGAGAAACGGCCGAAGTGCAATTCTCTGGATACCTGAAAGAAGTTTGCAAAAGAAAAATTGATATAGCTGAAGTCACTTATCAAAGAATAATATTAACCTCAATACAAAGATTATGAAAAAAATATTTTTAATTTTTACCATTGTAATAACAATAGTAAATTGTAGTAACAATGAAGAGTCAAGTTGTGATTGGGAAGTAATCCCCTCTATAATTGTTCCTCAGGAAACCGAAAACAACTTGAATAAGGTTTTCTCAAAAGATAATACTATCTTAAACAATAATGATGAAAATAATTTCATATTAAAAATAACAACTAAACAACAGCTAAATAATCTATCAGATGATGAGTTAGATATAGATGTTGATTTTGACAAATACTTCATATTGGGAGGTAGGATTCAGACTAGTTCAATCTCAAACAGAATTTCCATTCATCAATTAAAAGTTTGCAATGCACAATCTTCGTATAATTATGAAGTAATTATTGAAAAGTGTACGGAATGTTACCCCGCACTTGGCTTCCTTTATTTTTGGAACATTTATCCTAAATCAATAAGTGAAAATGAAGTTACATTATCAATTAAATAAAAAAAATACCATGAAAAAAGTTTACTTATTATTATTACTTATGACTCTTAGTTCATACTCACAAAAAATAAATCAAAAAATTACTAAAATCAATGATAAATATAAAATAGAGAATAATGGTCGTTTATTTGATGTAGATATGAATACGATTACAATTAAATTAAAAAAAGGAGTAGAGTTAAATTCAAATTACAAATTTTATAGAAAAAACAAATTAGGATATGTAGATTTAAAAGTTCCAAAGGATTACACTATTGAAAATTACATCAGTTTATTATCATCAGATGAATCTATAGAAAAAATTGAATATAATTCAATTGGACATTACATCGATTTTATTCCTAATGATGATGACGAGCATCTACAATGGTATTTATCTACAATTAATTATTATAATGCCAATGAGTTCACTACTGGAAATTCTAATGTAATTGTTGGGGTTCTAGACTCGGGTACCGATTGGCTTCATTCTGATTTAGGGCTTGGAAATGACACGTATCAAAACATATATTTAAATGCAGGCGAAGATACTTGGAGTAATCCTGACAACCCTAATTCTGGAAACGGTATTGATGATGATGGAAACGGATTGATTGATGATTGGAAAGGATGGAATTATGCAAATAATTCTAACGATGTAAGAACTATTAATTTCCACGGGACTCAAGTTTCAGGGATTATTGGGGCAAAAACAAATAATAATCATGGTATTGCTGGAATTGCAGGTGGAAACAATAATGAAGGAGTTAAAATATTACCATATTGTATTGGAATAGCTCAACCATTAGGAGCAGTTCTTGATGACGCTATTATTGAGGCCGTTGATAATGGAGTAAAAGTTATTCAACTTAGTTTATCAGTAGCACAAACTAACGCTATTGATAATGCTATTCAATACGCAATCAATAGGAATGTAATTATTATTTGTGCATCAGGTAATGGCTCCTCTAACAATATTCCATATCCGGCCTCAAATAATAACGTTATTGCAGTTGGTGCAACTGACCAAAACGAAATTAGGGCAAATTTTTCAAACTTTGGAAATAATTTAGACATAGTAGCTCCTGGGGTTGGCATATATGGTCTTGATTTAAACGATAATTATATAACTTCTGATGGGACATCTTTTGCTGCACCACAGGTTAGTGCTGTAGCGGCTCTTATATATTCAATTAATCCATCTTTAACAGTTCAAGAAGTAAGAGACATTTTAGAAACGACTGCGGATAAAGTTGGTGGTTATAATTATACTATTGTAGGTGGTCATCCAAATGGCACTTGGGACGACGAGATGGGTTATGGGCGTCTTAATGCTAAAAAAGCTGTTGAAACAATTATTTTCGAGGATACATATATTTCTGGGAGCAGTTTAGCGTGTTCCTCTAATACTGTATTTAGCTTGTTTAATGTCCCAAATGGTATTTCAGTTAACTGGCAAGTTTCCTCTAACTTACAAATCGTTTCATCAACTAACACTCAAGTAACTGTGAAAGCTAGTAACAGTACTGTATCTGGTTCAGGTTATATAAAAGCCATAATTTCTGGTTACGAAATACAAAAAATCGTTTGGGTAGGCCCACCTTCACCTGATGAATTGGATATTCAAAATTCAAATTATAGTGGACAGGATTTTTTTGTAGCTGGGGAACAAAATGTTTTGTGGGTTACAACCAAAACTTCTGCTATAGATGAAACCGTTATGGGAATTGATGATTATGACTGGAATTACAGTTCTGGTTGGAGTCATTTTGAAACAGAAGATAAGGATATGGTTTCTGTGGTATTTGTACCTCCTTACAGCTACGGTTATGAAACGGTTTACGTTAGGGCATGCAATACCTGTGGAGAAGGGAATTGGCACAGTGAATCTTACCAGATAATGCAAAATTATTATCTAAGTTTTTCCCCAAACCCTACTTATGATGAAACCACAATTACTATTGAGCAAGGTACTCTCGAAGAAACGAATCAGAAATCGGAGTCTGCCGAAACAGCTTCCGATAAAATTGGGGAATGGGATTTAGAAATTTACAACATCATGAACGTTCAAAAACTAAAAAAAGATAATCTGAAAAGTAAAAGCATCAAAATACAAACGGCTGGATGGACAGAAGGTATTTATTTGGTTCGTGTAAAATATAAAGATGAAATCCTTACCGGAAAACTATTGGTAATAAAATAATCACTCAGATTTTTAGACCTTCAAGGTTGGGACGACCTTGAAGGTCTTATTGACCCGATTTTAAATCCCCCCAAACATTACAAGACCTCAAAAACTACCTAAAAAATAATTAAAGATGAAAAAGAAAATAATTGCTTTATTGCTTTTAGCCTTATCTCTATTTTTTGGTTGTAAAGATGATAATGAAAACTATATGATTGATGATATAAATATAAGAGTATGTGGAGTAGAAAATCCAAACTGGCTAGTTGGTCAGGTTTATAATATACTCAATAAAACTTCAAATTATAGACCTGTTGAAGTTTCAGTTTACAAAAACGATAGTGTCGAAATTATAGCAATTGAAGACCCTACTAATTCAAATGCGACCGAAGCTTTAATGTTTTTTGATTGCACGGGTAATAAAATTGATTATTCTTCTTTGCAATATCAGGAGTACTCTCAATTGTTAACGAATGGTGAATTTGTTCGTTTATGGTCAAATTAAAAAATTAATACTAAGAATCTCCCTACATAAACATAATGGTTTGAAAGAAATACCACCTCATCAGACTAAAAGAAATTTAATTTCATACTATTTAATATAAATTGTATATTTGCCAACTCTAAAAACGAATAAAATTTGTTTTTAAATAGTTCTTTTTAACTTTAGTGTGCAATTCGGTGAACACATACAGTTAAAAGTGTTTTAAAAATTTGACATACAGGGTGTTACGGGTTTTTCATTAATCCTGCCACCCCGACCATTAAAAACCTATAAATCATTTGATTTATAGGTTTTTTTATTTTCATGAGGTTGAAGCTTGCTTCATAACCAAAATGAAAATAAATAAAACAAAAAATGCAGTAGCATTTTGGTTTTTAATGAGCAACAAACCCTCTACAGGATCACAAGTAAAACGAGTAATTTCGTCACTCTAACGAACCTAGTAATAGGCTAAACTAAAACACTGTTAATTATATGATTTTCAGTGTTTTTCATTTTTTATGATATTATTTAATATCATTTAATACTACATATTAGGTGTGCAATTAGGTGTGCAGTCCTTTTCTGAAATTGTTGTAGCTTTATAGAACTTTTAAAAGTGATTTGACTTTCGTCTTTACAAAAATTATTGTGTAACTAAGGACGTATAACATGCAGACAAACAACACATTCACTGTAATTTTCTTTACCAGAAAATCACGGAGTAACTCTCAAAAATTATCTATTTATTCTCGTATTACTGTTGACGGAAAACGTTCTGAAATTAGTTTAAAAAGAAGCATTTCGGTGTGCAATTGGGACGCTTCCAAAGGAAGAGCAAGAGGTGCTACTCAAAATATTAGAATTTTAAACAAGTAATTAGATCAAGTCTATGGGCAGTTATTAGATTGCCATAAGCAATTACTGGAAGAATACAAGGTCATCTCTCCTGGTGCTATTAAAGCACGTTATTTGGGTAAGGATGACCAGCGTAAAACATTGCTTGAACTTATTGAGTATCATAATACAAATATGGTTTCGGTATTAAAGCCTGGTACTATGAAGAATTATTATACCACTGAGCGGTATTTAAATAAATTCTTAGTTCAAAAATTAAAAATCAATGATATCTTTTTAAAACAATTGAATTATCGTTTTATTATTGACTTTGAACGGTTTTTAAGAAATTATAGTCCTACTTCTAAAAGAAAAGCGTTGGGTAATAATGGAGTAATGAAACATTTGGAGCGTTTTAAAAAAATGATTCATTTGCTATTAAGTTGGAATGGTTGGTTAAAAATCCTTTTAGCCAGTTTCAATTGAAGTTTGACAAATATGACAGGCAGTATCTTTCTGAAAGGGAATTGGAACTTGTTGAAAATACCTATTTTAAAAGTGAACGATTAGAACGGGTAAAAGATATTTTTATCTTTTCGTGTTATACGGGTTTGTCTTATATTGATGTTAAACAACTGACAGCTCATCAGATTGTCAAAGGGATTGATAATAATTATTGGATTTATACAAAACGCGAAAAAACAAATGAAATAGTAAAGGTGCCTATCTTACCTAAGGCTTTAAGTATCATTGATAAGTATAAGGCAAATTCTAAAGGTATAAATTCTGAAAGGTTGCTCCCACTCTATTCCAACCAAAAAACAAATAGTTATTTAAAGGAAATTGCAAAAGCATGTGGTATTCATAAAAATATTACGTTTCATGTAGCTCGTCATACATTTGCTACTACCGTCCTTTTATCTAATGGTGTTCCAATAGAAACAGTATCTAAATTATTGGGGCATACTAAATTGTCTACTACACAAATTTATGCCAGAGTGCTAGAACATAAAATTAGTGAGGATATTCAAATTTTATTGGAACGATTTGAAACAAAAAAACAAAAACAACTTCCATCTGTTAGGTAAACTAAATATTTAATTTGATCGTAAGTTCAAGATGTGTGTCCGTGGACACAATCTTGTCTGCTCCCCTTGGTTGCAGAGTTTAAAAAGTCTTTTACGCCATAAAGAAAATCCGTTTTTAAAGTGATGGATTTGGAGGCAGCCATCATAGATGGTTTTTGTATTTATTATTTATAAAGCTTAGAGAATCCATTTCTTTAAAAATGAACCAAACTCGCTCAAGCGAGTGCGGTGGGTTTTACAAAAAATCATATACTTTACAGAACACAATTATATCAAATTCTTCTTATAAAATGGTAAGCTTAAAAAAGCCTTTCTTCTTACTTTTTATACTAAATGGGTCATCTTTTTTCCCTGTTTATAGGGCTTCCCAGAGGATTTGACCCATTTTGGTTTATTTCATAAATTTTATTTTTTTATTCAACTATCTGTTTTCAAGTGCTTTGCGAAGCAAAACGAACCCGTAGCATCGCTTTGGCGTGCTACCCTCTCGCTATTCCATTTTTGCCCGCTCGTGGGCAAAATTTCCATACCTTTAACCAAGTTAAAGGCATAATGTACTGTATCATCATACAGGGTACATTTTTAGTATCTAAAAAGGTACTTTTTATGTATTATGTAGTGTTTATTGAAATCTGTTGCATTTCTTTTAAAAAGAAAAAGACAGCTTTTAAACCGTCCCTTTTTTTATCTATTAAAAATTAAGTTTTAAATATTAAAAACAAAACTGTAATTGTATAGGTTACGTATCGCCTCCTCTTGTAAAAGCGTATCATAATTTAAATGATGATCTTTTGCATACGTTTTTAGTTTATCCCCAAATTGCCTTTCAATATCTTCTTTAGATACCGATAACAAATGCTGTTGGGTTTTGTCGTCAAGGTTGTTATAATTTAAGTAGACCATGATTATAGTTTTAAGTTATAATAAACCGTTATCTGTGAAACTGTAATACTCTCCATTGGGTGCAAGTATCAAATGGTCTAACACTTTTATATCTAAAAAGCTAGCTGCTTTTTTTATTTTTATCGTCAATTGTTTATCCGTTTCACTGGGTTGTAATTTAGAACTCGGATGGTTATGGGCTAAAATAATACCTACTGACAATGTTTTTAATATCACCGCAAACAGGATTCGTAAATCGACAATGGTTCCTGTTATTCCACCCTTAGATAGCTGATAAATTCCTTTCACTTTATTGGAATTATTTAATAATAGTACTTTAAAAGATTCTTGCAGACCAATAGTATCACTATTCCAATTTTCAAAAAATAACCTCGCTGCATAATCTGAACTTTTGATTGCATCAGATTTTGAAGTCTTGATTTTTTCCTTATAACTTATTTTTATTTCATTAACTTTGTTTTTCATTGTATTTCTATTTAGGATTACTAATGAAAAAGAGGGAGAAACTTTTCTAGAGTGTGTGCCCTCTTTAACTTTTATACTATTTTACTGTTTCAGCTTCATTTTTAGAACCTAAAAGCAACACTTCATTTATCACTACTTCGGTTATAGTTCGTTTTTCACCTTCTTTTGTTTCATAGGAACGAGAGGTTAATTTTCCTTCAACGGCAATTTCTTTTCCTTTGCCTGCATATTTTTCGATTATCTCGGCAGTCTTATTCCAAGCTACCATATTATGCCAATGAGTGTTTTGTACTTTATCACCTTTGGCTTTTTTGTAATGCTCGTTAGTAGCCAATGAAAAACGGACTACTTTTTTACCGCTTTCCAATACGATAATTTCAGGGTCTTGCCCAACATTTCCGATTAACTGAACTTTGTTTTTTAATGTACTCATAATGTAAAGTTTTAAAGATTAATATTTACCCATTTGAACTATTCAGACAGGTTTTAAAAGTGATTTACTTATTATATCCAAAGCGTTTTCCTTTTTTTGATTTTTTAACTTTATTTCTGCTTCCGATTTATTGATTTCGTATGATTTCATCTTTTTTATTATTAATTTACTTTATATAGTGCCGTCGCTGTTACCTTTTTTTTGATGCCCGTTGTGATTCAATATTCAGGCTTGGTAAAACTTATAAATAGGGTGAGGAACGAGCCCGGCTTTATGCAGTTGTCCAAGAATGAATGTTGTTGTTTTGCTATCAAAAAAAGGTAATAGTGGCGGTTTTTTAAGTAAATAAAAACGGGAAATTCGAAAACAATCGGAAGTAGAAATAAATAAATTAATGAAATTCCTATGAAGCGGACTTAACACTAAAAGTTATTCTTGGGAGTAAATCATTTCTGTTCTGAAAGTTTTAGGATCAAATTAGAGTAATGAAAAGAATAACTTTTAGTGTTGTGTCCAAGATGATTTTAATGAAGCTCATTTCCCGAAATGTAGAGCAACGGAATGAAAGGAATGGTGCTGAATGGAGTTAAAATTAATTTTTTTCGCACAATAATAACTTACCTACTTAAACATATAATACACTTTCATATTTTTAATGTTTTAAGATAAATAATACTCTTTATTAAAAAAAAATCTTGGTGTGCCACTTAAATGGTAGTTTTTATTGTAACGCTTCCCTACCTTTGTATTATAACTATTCCCTACCTTTGTATTAAAACTAAATTGATCATTAAAAAAATCTATTTTTTCAAGCCATATGTAACAAATAAACTATTATTTATGAGTCCAAATCTCTTCAAACCAAAGGAACTTAAAAGATATAACAAACTCTTCAGTACTCTAACAAAGTTTGGTTTTAAAGATGTTATGGTTCATAGTCAAATAAGAAAAATAATTCCCAAAAGTTATCTCAAAAATCATCCAGAAACTGATAAAATGCTTTCTTTTTCAAAGTTTGAACGTATTAGAATGGTTTTGGAAGAACTTGGCCCCACCTTCATTAAATTAGGACAAATATTTAGCAACAGGGAAGATATGTTGCCTAGAGAGTTGATCAAAGAACTTGAAAAATTACAAGATAACGCACCTGCATTAAAGAATTTTGATATTACTAAAGTAATTGAAGAAGAATTGGATATTGTCGTTAGTGATTATTTTCGTTTTATAGATTCCAAACCGCTTGCTGCTGCTTCCCTTGCTCAAGTCCATAAAGCTGAATTAATTAATGGAGATAAGGTAGTCCTTAAAATTAAACGTCCAAATATTGAGGAAATTATTGAAGCAGATATATTGGTGATGAAACAAATCGCCAAAAATCTTGATAAGTATAGTAAACAAGCTAAGGCTTTTCAGCCGCTCCGTATTGTAGCATCATTTGAAAAAAGTATAAAAGAAGAACTACAGTTCTTAAAAGAGATGGACAATGTTGAGCGTTTTGCCAAAAACTTTGAAGATGATGAATCTATTTATGTGCCAAATATTTACCACGAATTATCAAACGATCATATTATCTGCATGGAATATATTGATGGTATTAAAGTGTCAGAAATAGATAAACTCGCTGCTTTAAATATAAATTCCAAAAAAATAGCAAAAGTTGGAGTCGATTTATATATTAAACAAATATTGAAATATGGGTTTTTTCATGCCGATCCACACCCTGGAAATATTTTTGTATTACCTGAAACAGGAAAACTCTGTTTTATTGATTTTGGTATGATGGGAAATATTATGCCAAACGATAAAGAACTTCTCGAGGAACTTCTTCTTTATTTTATGCACAAAGATGTAAAAAAGATTATTGCTACACTGGAAAAGATTGCAGTAAAATCTTCTATCCCAGATTACAAGAAATTAGAATATGATTTATATGAATTAGTAGAAGGAGTTAGCAATATCGCTATACAAAATATAAGAATGAATTCCATTATTGAGCAATTCAAAAACATTTTATATGAGAATGAAATAACCTCACCTCATTATTTATATATGTTAATGAGGTCCTTGGTTATCATTGAAGGTGTTGGTCTCAAGCTAGATCCTGAATTTAATATTACGGATAATTTACAACCATTTATAGCAACTATTGCCCTAAGGAGGTTTAACCTTAAACGACTTTTTTAAAAAAACATCAAACGATTTCAAGATCTAAACGAGCTTATTGATACCCTACCCAATGACATAATTACTATTCTTACAAAAATAAAGGATGGTAAGTTGGTTGTAATTCATAAACATAGGGGAATTAAAGAGTTTCAAAATTCGTTGAATAAAGCCTCAAATCGTTTGGTATTTGCTATCATTATAGCAGCTTTATCTATAGGATCCTCACTTTTGGTTATGGCAGACATGCCACCAAAAATAAAAGGTATTCCCATACTTGGTGCGATTGGGTTTACCTTATCAGCAGTCCTAGGGTTTATAATTGTAATCTCTATATTAAGAAACAATAAATTTTGAGCCTAAAAAAATTGTATTAACTCTTATACTAAAGATAAATACATATGTGGGTTCCATTATTTGGAGCCATATCTAATTTTCTAAGTATTGACAAAGGATTTTTTTTTAGAAGCTAAACTAAATGAACTAATGCATAAGTAATTATCAGCAAAATTGAACTTTTAACTATATTAAAATCAATAAAGTTTTCTACATTTTATGTTGTTGTTGTTGTTGTCGTAATTTCGGTAATTTGGCTGGATATTTATCCTGGATAAATTCAATTAATTGCTCCCTAATTTCACAACGTAAATTCCATACTTCTGAAGCGTTTCTTGCGCTAAATGTTGCCCGAAGTTCCATAGTACGCGAATTGGTATTAGTAACTAACAAATCAACAATGTTTTTATCCCATAACGGGTTTTCATTTAGAATAACTACTAACTTCTTTCTTAGTTCAGCAACCGGAAACGTATAATCTACATACAAAAAAACACTACCAATTAGATCAGCAGAGTTAAAAGTCCAATTTACAAAGGAATTTTCGTTAAAATAACTAAGAGGTAAAACCAATCGGCGCCAGTCCCAAGTCTTTACAACCACATATGTAAGGGTGATATCCTCTACTGTACCAAACTCTCCTTCAATAACAACTTCATCATCAATTTTAATAGGTTGTGAAAAAGCTATTTGAAATCCGGTTATTAGGTTAGCAATGGATTTCTGGGCTGCAACACCCGCAATGATTCCTATAATTCCCGCTGAAGTCAGTATTGTACTTCCAATTTTTCTGGCAGCTGGAATATTCCATAAGATGGCAGCAATAGTTAGCGTGATAATGACTACAAAAGAAATACTCTTTATAAACCTTAATTGTGTAAGTACTTTCCTTTCTTTTGCTCTATGGTCACCATCAACAAGGAATTTTTGTTTTATTACCTCTTCCAATGCATTAGAAAATGCTATCAATATCCAAGCAAAATGAATAGTTATTACAACTTCTATAATCTTTTCCCAAAATGGCCTTAATTCAAAAAAAGTAAAGGAACTATATATAAACAACAATGGTAAAAAAAACTTAGATGGAATTTTTAGATGTTTTAGCAATTGTTCTTTTAAAACAGTAGTTTTTCTTCTGATTCCAATCTTTAAAAATGTAAAAATAATCCATTGTACAAAAAGACCAATAAGAATACATGCTACAAGTATAAGCATCTCTTTGAAGCACTGGTCTGCTGAAGAAATTTTCGAAAAAAAAATATCCATTCAATCTTTTCACCAAATATAATATTATCAATTTTGGTATAAAATGACCAAAGTCATTATTTACCTATATTTCATAAAACATAAACTTATGAAACTATTAAAAAGGAAACAGTACATCCTAAACTCATTAGATCTGGGAGAACAGAGTAAGTTATGTGAGGATACTTATTGTTTAATCAATTGTTTATTAATTCAATATTCCCTAATATTTCTTTGGTAGCTTTATAGCCTAAGTTAAAAATAGCATCAATATTATAGATATTAAAAGTTCCATAGTTGATCAATTCTTTTGGAGATATCATCAAATCACAGTCTGAAAATTTTAAGATTGACTCCGAGGCAGCCCTTATCCTGTATGCTCTTTCAATTATAGAATAAGAATGTTTTAAATCTTCAATTTTAACATTTCTTAGAGGATTAACATATACTCCGATAATTTTATCACAATGCTTTTTTAGTGGTTCTACAGGGAAATTATTAAGCGTTCCGCCATCAATATAAAATGACCCGTCAATATTTATAGGAGTAAAAATCCCGGGAAAGGATGCAGATGCTAAAACGGGTCTAATTAATTCTCCTTTGTGAAAGGTCTTTAGAGTACCATCTATAATATCTGTTGCTGTAACAAAAAGTGATTTCTTTAAAACCTTAAAATCATCTTCTGGAAAATATTTTTTAAAATTATCATAAAACTTTTCAGTATCTATAAATCCGGGTTTTCTGTGTGCATATCTATTTGTGTGGAATATAGGAATTGTTTTAAAAAAATTCAATATTTCTAACCAGTCAAGACCTCCGGCATACAAAACACCTACAATAGCACCGGCACTAGTGCCAGAAATATGTGTTGGATATATACCATGTTCTTCTAATGCTTTTATAGCTCCTATGTGAGCAACCCCTCTCACACCACCCCCTGAAAGTACTAGACCTATATTCATTCTTTATGTCTTTTATTGACAATAAAGGTATTGAATAATTATCAATTATAAATGATTAAAGTCATACTCTAATTATCTGATTATTAAATAGGGACGAAAATTTTAGCTCGGCCCTTCCTTTTAAATAATAAAATCTCTAATTGACTAAATAAAGCTATGATTAAGATGATCTGGATCAATGAGATAAATTTTTATATTTTTTAGGAATAACTTATAAGGAATTTAGTAGATGACATTAGTCATTGTAAATTAGGAAAGACCAATATATCTTCATAGTTGATAATTCGAGACGATTTTATTTAAATTAAATCAAAGTATAAATCAGTTTTCAATGGTTTTAACCCACTTTAATCTAGGATATTAGGATTGTGTTGTTTAAAAATATAATATTAAACCCGTTGTGCATTTTAAATAATGCTAATTTTAATATTATTGATATTTCTTCCAAAGATAAACTTGTTGATGTATTGGACGGTTGTTAATGCTGTAATTTTAGATAGTATCCTAGTTTTAAACCCTTGAAAAGACTTCGCATAATTGCGTCTTATCATAAATTGGTCACACAATTGAGAGAATAAAGTTTCAATTCGTTTTCTCGATTTTCTAAAAACATAGGGTTGTTTTTTATAATTTTTTTGATTATTCCTCATCGGTGTATTTAGCTTTATTTTATAGGTTTCGAATAGATTAAGTTGGATTTCTGCTGACAAATAACCTCTATCACCAATTAAAGTACAATCGCTAATTTGTGCACTAATGTCTTTAAGATAATTCACATCGTGTACAGATGCTGGACTCAAATCAATACTTTGAAAAATACCATTTACAGAACAAACTGCATGTAACTTATATCCATAATAATTAGCACTTTGAGAAGCACAATAGCCTTTGTCCGGAAACGCATAAGAATCTTCTTTACAAATCTTCGAACGAGAGCTTCGTGATAATTTACAAACTTCTAAAGGCATACTATCTACAACAAAATAATCTTCAAACTCATTAAAACAAGAAGCTAACTTTAACCGAATACTATTAAGTTGATTAGCTAGCTTCCTTCTTCTTCTATTATAGACACTTCGTTCTATTTTTTCTAATATGGACTTTGGAAGCTTTCTAAACAAGTCATTCTCACTATCTATTCCCATAAACTCGGCTGTTATACTCAAACTAATCAGTTCTAAGTCGCTAAGCTTTGGTTGACGCCTTTGATAGCTTAAAAGCTGTTCTTTTGATATTTTTCTTAATACTTCCAATATTCTTTCGTAATTTGCATTTAAGTTGTTCATGTTTAATGTTTTATCGCTAAAACAATATACTGATTATCAGTAAGATGAGCAACTTTTTTTTATTTAAATCATAATGCACAACGGGTTATTAAGAAAAAAGATAAACAATACATGTGAATGAATATAATCAATTTTAATAGGCAAATCAAAAAATGAATATAGAAATATCAAATTATTCATATTATTTTAATAGTCTCAAACAATCACCTCACTTTTCAGAGGTCGAAGATAGTGTGCTACATGAAATTTTAGAAATGTTTCATAGTAAAGCATATTTAAAAGATAATTTTCCATTTACGTCTGAATCAACATTATATAATTTTTATTTTATTATCTCAGGAAGGGTAGAAATATCAAAAATAAATTTTGATATTGACAAAGAATATATTATTAATATTCTTGGCCCTGGAGACATTTTTGATGTAATATGTCTATTAGACGAGGGTGAACATGATATAATCGCTACTGCTCTAGATAACTTAGAATTGTTAGTAGCGCCTATTGAAATAGTAAGAGAATGGTTACATATACATCCTAGTTTTAATAAAACGTTGCTTCCCTATCTTGGTAAACAACTAAGATACTTTGAAGAAGCTGCTACTGACCTTGCTTTATATGATACTTGGACTAGATTTGTTAAATTAATTCTGAGAAATACTGATAAAAATACGGGAAAACTATCACTCATTAATAATCTTTCACACGAACAATTAGCTAATATGATTGGTAGTGTACGAAATGTTGTTAATCGTCATGTACAAGATTTAAAAAATAGTAACTTATTATCTGTAAAAAGAAAATATCTTGAAGTAAAAGATTTTCAGAAGTTATTAGAAGAATTAAAAAAGCGAACTTCATTCTAATATTTATTGCTTTTTTTTAATATATTTTTCATCATACTTCACTCATATTTAACATTTTAAAATAAATATTGCTATTTATTTTAAAATAATTTCTTGTTGTGCCACTTAAGTGGTAATTCATAATAATACACGCCTTTACCTTTGTACTATAATTTAATTTAAAACTAGAAATTATGACTACAAAAGAAAAAATTAGAGATGGAGTAGTAAATATTGCTACTGAAAGTAAAGACATTAAAAACGACATCATCACATTCGTTAAAGAAGAGTATAAAAAATCCATTGATGTTAAAAATCAGACTTCTGATATAATTAAGGAAATTACTAAAGATACACTTGACGGTATCTTTGAGGGTATTGGTGAGGCAAAAAATAAAGGATTAGAACTTGCTCAGGAATTTAAAGAAGACAGTGTTGAAATTAAAGATCTAATGAAAGAATCTGCTGAAGTTATGGTAGAAATTGCTAGAGAAGTAAGTGAAAATACTTTAGCTAAAAGTAAGGAAGTTGCGGAAAAAGCAAAAGGTTTTTTTGAAGAAGCATCACACAAAGTTGAGCATAAAATAGACAATATTGAGGATTCAGTAAAAGAAGAAATAGAAGATGCATTTCAAAAACTCAAAGAAACCAAGAATGAAGAAAAAGACAAACTTGAAGCTATTGGCGATGCACTAAAAGATTATGCCAGTGAAAAGAAAAATGAAGCTTCAGATGCTATTTCAAATGCTTTGCATAAAACTGCAGACAAAAGTAAAGAGGCAGCAAAAGATTTGATAATTTCTACAAAACGATATTCAAAAAAATTGACAAGCCATTCACTTAGCAAAGTCTCAGATTGGTTGAAAAATCTATCTAATAAAGTAAATTCATAATTTAATTTGTAAACAATTAAAAAAGAATCTCATGAAAAATAAAAATTTAATAATCGGGACACTTGCTGTTTTATTGTTAGTTTCATTAGTATTTAATTATAAATCTAACGAAACTGTCATAAAAGACAAAGTAGCAACTACAAGAGAAAATGTAAAATCTGAAGTTTCAGATGTTACTGTATCAGTTGAAAAAAAAGCTAAAACTAATTATGCTTTAGCGAAGGCTAAAGTGGCTCTTTTGAGGTCTCAAGTTGCACTAGAAATTGACAAATCTGAGCAAAAGGCAAAGGAAGAATTGGATAAGGCAAGTAACTATCTTTCAGAGGCAAAAGAAACTGCTGATGAGAAAACAAAAGCCGAAATTGATTTACTTAAAACTAAAGTAAATGCAACTAAGAAAAGTGTTGAACAAAAAAGAGATGATGCCTTAGTTAATCTATCTGATTCTATTGATGATCTTATAACTATATCTGTAAAATACAATGATAAGTTTCAGAGCGAAAAGCAAAAAAACATTGCTACAATCAATAGAAAATATGCTGAACTTAAAGCAGAGGAAGCTCTTTTAAAAGCAAAAATTGCTGCACAATCAGAAAAAACATATACACAAGCACAAACTTATCTTGAAGAAGCAAATGATTGGTATATCCGCAGTAAAGAATATGGAACTCAGGAGATAAAGTCCAACAAAGAGCAAATTCAAAAAGATATTGCTGATGCACAATCATATTTAGATAAAAAAGATAAAGAAGCCCGAAATAAGATAGCAGATATTTTACAAAAAGCTTCTGATAATATTAGAAAAGATTAATTCAATTCCTCAATAATTAAAGAATAGAAACATGAAACATATAAATATAATATTTACGGTTGTTTTTATCAGTTCATTCATTATAAGTTGTAAATCAAGCAAAACTGTGGTGAAAGATAATGTCAAAACTACAACTCAAAATACAAAAATTTTTGCTGTAGACTTGAATGAGGCAATAAAAAAGGATGCTAAAACTAATTATGCTTTAACAAAGACAAAAGTTGCACTCTTAAAATCTAAAATTGCACTTGAGGTTGATAAATCTGAAAAAAAGGCAAAAGAAGAATTGGAAAATGCTAAAAATTATCTTTCAGAGGCTAAAACAACAGCTGATGAAAAAACAAAAGCAGAAATTGACCTATTGAAAGCAAAAGTAAATACTGCTAAAAAAAGTATTGAACAAAAAAGGGTTGATGCTTTAGAAAAGGTATCTACAATTGCTGATGAAGCAAAGACTCTGTCTGAAAGATATAACAAAAAATTTCAAACGGAAAAACAAAAAAATATTGCTTCAATCAATATGAAATATACTGAACTTAGGGCTGAGGAAGCACTTTTGAGAGCAAAAATTGCTGCACAATCAGAAAAAACATATATTCAAGCACAAACCTATCTTAAAGAAGCAAATGAATGGTATGTTCGTAGTAAAGAATATGGAACTCAGGAGATCAAGTATAATATAGAGCAAATTCAAAAAGATATTGCTGATGCACAATCATATTTAGAAAAAAGGGATAAAGAAGCACGAAATAAAATAGCATACATCTTGCGAAAAACTTCTGAGAAGATTAGAAAAGATTAATTAGAAAAATATTTTATATAAATAGATATTAGTCCTTTCGTTTTATAGTAATTGTAAATAGGAAATGAGATACATTAACATTGAAAATATTATAAAGAATAGTAACTCGAACCTATTAAAAAGCTTCCCAAATTTTTCAATAAAAATAATTGGTAAAATAATAAGACAAGATGGGATGAATGAAATTCTTTCAGAATTTAAGGATATTGAAGGAGTGCCCTTTTTAGAAAAAGTAATTGAAAAATTAAATATAACTATTGAAATTGAAGGAATTGAAAATTTACCAAATAATAGAAAATCCATTTTTGTTGCAAATCATCCGTTTGGAATATTGGACGGACTAATATTAACAAGTATAGTAGGTGAAAAATATGGAGATTTAAGGGCAATTGGAAATGATGCTTTCAAACATGTACCACAATTAAAACCACTTATTCTTAATGTTAGTGTTTTTAACAAAAGCTCAAAAGAATATTACAAAGAGTTAAATAAGGCATATGATTCTAATATTCCAATAACTCATTTTCCAGCGGGGTTTGTTTCAAGAATTGTTTATGGAAGAGTTCGTGATAAACGATGGGAAAAGAGTTTTATTAAAAAGGCCATTTCTAATAAACGAAATATTGTTCCTATCCGATTTTACGGTAAAAATTCAAACCTGTTTTACACTATATTTTTATTGCGAAAAATGTTATTTATTAAAACCAATATTGAACTTGTTCTTTTACCGAGAGAATTGTTTAATATGCAAAACAAAACAATTAGGGTAAAAATAATGAAACCTATTTCTTATAAATCTTTTGATAAATCACAAAGCCATTTAGAATGGGCAGAAAAAATAAGAAAACTAGTATATAATAATTATTAAAATAAAATGAAAAAAACAACAGCAATAATCTGTGTTTTTAACGAACAAGACACAGTGGGAAATGTAATTATTTCTACATCTAAAGAGCAATTTATTGATGAAATTGTTGTAGTAAATGATGGTTCTACAGATAACTCAAAAAACATTATTGATAAACTAAAATTTGAATTTAACCTACAAGTTATTCATTTTGATAAAAACAAAGGAAAAGGTTATGCAATGGCAATCGGTGTTGAAAATGCTACACATGATATAGTGGTATTCATTGATGCGGATCAAACTAAGATAACACCTAACTATACATCCGAATTAATAAAGCCATTGGTAAATAATGAATTTGAAATGGTTTTAGGCTATTCTACAGTTAATGTTTTAACCAAAGAAATAAATCCATTGAAAATACTGACTGGAGAACGTGCATTATTCAAAAATGATATTATGCCAATTTTAGAAAAAATAAAACAATCGAGATTTGGTGTAGAAACGCTATTGTTTTTTTATTATATGTCAGTTGAAAAATCTATAAAATTTACAAGATTGCCAGGTTTAAAACATAGAGATAAGTATAAAAAAGCATCTTTTAAAGAAGCAACAAGTAATTATATTGGCGAAGGATGGGAAATTGTTAGTGCTGCATTAAAAAATCATGATTTAGTATTAAAATCTTTACAAAGAAAAAAATCAATAATGTATTAAAGATACTCAGCTTTCTTTAGATAAAAAAGTACACAATAAAATTGCCAATATTTTAGAAAAAACTTCGAGTAAAATCAGAAAAGAATAATTCAGTTTAGAGCAATAGAATAGACAGTCTTTTCATAAGACTGTTTATTTTTTTGAAGGTAAATTCTTATTCCTAAGAAAAAGAAAATAAACATTTAAAAGTTTTTATTATCAGTAATTAAATCAAGAATTAGCCTGGTAATAAGACCTATGTTAAAACTGTAATAGTTGGTGTAACGATTGGTTTGATAGTTTGCCCATTACTCAAATAAAACATTACTATCATACTAATGCATTCTCTCTTTTTTAGCATTTTAACATAGATTATATTATTATTTAAAATAAATTCTTATTGTACCACTTAAGTGGTAATTCTTAATAATGCAAGTATCTACCTTTGTACCATAATTTAAAACAAGAGTTGTACGGCTACAAAAGGAAAAATCAAAAAAGGGATCGTAGAGATTTCTGCTGAGAGTAAAGGTATTAGAAACGATATCGTCTTATTTGTTAAAGATGAGTATGAAAAAACTATGGAATTGAGAGGTCATACGACCGATACCGTTAAGGAGATTACTAAAGATACACTTGATGGTATGTTTGAAGGTATTCATGAGGTTAAAAATAGGAGGAATTGAGAATAAAAATAACAAAATTTGACATTAGTCAAAATTTTGAAAAATAAAACTGGAGCAGAGCCCAGTATAAAAAACGACTAAATTTAATTTTAAAAAAAATGAAACAATTAGAAAACAAAGTTGCAGTAATTACTGGTGGTGCTGGTGGAATTGGGACAGCAACAGCCAAACTCTTCTTAGAAGAAGGTGCAAAAGTAGTTTTAGTAGATTTATCTGAAGATAACTTAAAAAAAGTGGCAGATGAATTAGCTAGCAATAATTTATCGTATTGTGTAGCGGATGTATCAAAAGAAACCGATGTAAAACACTACGTACAAGAAGCAGTAAACAAATTTGGGAAAATTGATATTTTTTTTAACAACGCAGGTATTGAAGGAGTTGTTGCTCCTGCAGTTGATTACCCTGTTGATACATTTGATAAAGTAATAGCTGTAAATTTAAAAGGTGTTTTTCTTGGCAATAAATACATAGTTCCACAAATGAATGATGGAGGTAGTATACTTATTACATCTTCCGTTGCAGGACTAACAGGTTTTCCTGGTTTAATAGCTTATGTTGCATCTAAGCATGGGGTAATTGGGATAATGCGAACACTAGCTAAAGAGCTTGCTCCTAGAGGAATTAGAGTAAACACCATTAATCCTTCTCCAGTAAATAATAGAATGATGCGTTCAATTGAATCTCAAGCTGCTGGAGGTGGAGATGCTGAGCCTGTAAAAGAATCTTTTGAAAGTGATATTCCGTTAGGTAGATATGCAGAATCGGAAGAAATTGCTCAATTCGCACTATTTTTAGGAAGTGACCAAAGCAAATTTATCACAGGAACTACTAATCCTATTGACGGAGGAATGATGGCTTAATAAAAAAAGCCCATAATATGGTATAAGCGAGTAGCAGGTTTCTAGACTCTTAACTTTCAATTTGTCGCTTAACTATGTTTTATGAACTACTTTTGAATTTAGTATTAAACCACTATCGCGTTTATAAATACCGTTAGATGTAGTTGAAATAGATGACATTTCAAAATTACTAGCATATTTAATAACAGATGTAGAGATTTTTTTTGAAGATTATAAAAAACTAATGAATTTTACACTTATTAGAGAATTATGATTATAAAATATAAAAAGGAAAAGATAAAAATGCAGGTGCGAAAAGGGGTCTTAGAGTTTTGTATCCTATCTATATTACAGGGTGGAGATGCATATGCTAGTGAAATACTTGTACAACTTAAAAATGCAAATTTGTTAGTGGTTGAGGGTACTATTTACAGATTGTTAAAGCGATTAAAAGATCTAGGGTTGTTAAGTTATTTCTGGGAAGAATCAACATCTGGGCCGCCTAGAAAATATTATAAATTAACAGAAGCAGGAGAATTATTTTTAGAAGAATTAAATACAAATTGGATAAATTTTGTTCAATCAGTAAACACTATAACTAACAATAATAATTAAACAATGATTCATAAAACTAGAATAATTGATAAAACATATCGTCATACTAATCGATATCTCAAAATTATTAAAGTACTCATAAAGTATGGATTTGTAGATGTTGTTTCTCAATCAGGCTTGGAAAGTGTTATTGATTTTGGAAGAAAAATTGCTTTCAGAAAAGTAGATTCTACTATTGCAACTCTTTCGCGTTGGGAACGCATGCGGCTTGTTTTAGAAGAACTTGGGCCAACTTTTATCAAATTTGGTCAAATAATGAGTACAAGACCAGATTTAATCCCAATTGACTTAATCACTGAACTTAAGAAATTACAGGATTCGGTTCCTCCTTTTTCAGAGACCAAGGCGGTTTCATTAATTGAGAAAGAGTTAGGAAAATCTGTCTTGGAAATTTTTAAATTTTTTCCCCCTAAGCCAATAGCAGCAGCTTCCATTGCTCAGGTTTATAAGGCAAATCTTATCGGAGGAGAAGAAGTTGCAGTTAAGGTACAACGTCCTGGAATTGATCGAATTATTGAAACTGATTTAGAAATAATGTTTCACCTAGCTACAATGATAGAGAAACATTCAAAAGATATGAAATCTTTTAACATTATTAAAATAATGGAGGAATTTGAAATATCTATACGAAAAGAATTAAATTTTTCTATTGAGGCTTCAAACATTGAACGATTTGCCAATAATTTTCAAAAAGACCTAAATATCTACGTCCCCAAATGCTACAGAAAATATAGTACAAAGAAAGTGCTAACAATGGAGTTCATTGATGGTATTAAAATTTCTGATATTGAAAATTTAAAAAAAAATTCACTTGACCGAACAATTATCGCAAAAAAAGGAGCGGATCTGGTACTAAAGCAAGTATTTGAATATGGATTTTTTCATGCTGACCCTCATCCAGGAAACATCTTGGTATTACCAGAAAATGTTATCTGTTTTCTTGATTTTGGAATGATGGGAACATTAACCCGATCATCAAGAGAATTAATTACATCTATGATCACAGGTGCAATTGATAACGACATTGATAGAATTATTAGGAATTTATTAAGATTATGTGGAACAACTGGTAAAGTTGATAAACAAAAACTGGAGCTACAAATTACTGAACTTATTGAAAGATATTTTTATCGATCGCTAGAAGAAATGGATATGGCGAGTTTAATTCGTGATGTAATAAAATTCTTTCCTGAGAATAATTTAAAAATGCCATCCGATCTTTTTTTGTTGGGAAGATCATTACTCCTTTTACAAGGAAATGGAGAAATGCTTGATCCTGATTTTAATGTTGCCAAGCAAATAAAACCATATATAAATAAGATGATTAGGCAACGCATAAACTTTAGTAAAATTGCAAAAGATATGTTTATTTCTTCACAGGAATTAGCACATCTGATGAAGGAATTACCGTTTGAGATTCGTGAGATTATCAAAAAAGCAAAAAATGGTACTTTAAAAATGGATATTGAGCATAAGGGTTTAGATTCTATGCTCCATTCTCATGAGCAAATAAGTAACCGAATTATTTTCGCCATTGTTTTGGCCTCTATAACTATTGGTTCTTCCATAATTGTACATTCAAAAATCCCTCCATTGTGGAATGATATTCCTGTTATTGGACTTGTCGGATTTCTTGCTGCAACAATTCTAGGTTTTTGGCTTCTTTTATCTATCTTTCGTCATGGCAAAATGTAGAATAGATTTTATATTATATACTATAAATTAAATGGAAACAATAAACAGTTTTTTACACTTTGAAATATTAAATTATAAAGAATATACGCTTACAGTTGTTAATTTATTAGGTCTTCTGGCAATATTTTTAATAACTAAATTAATTTTAGTAATAATTAAAAAAGCCTTAACCCGTAAACATAAAATTAACCAGTTAGACGATGGGAGTATTTTTGCATTATATCAACTCATTAAATATATTATATGGATAATTTCTATTGGTTTAATGTTAGAAACAGTTGGTATTAAACTTAATTTACTATTAACGGGTTCTGCGGCTTTACTTGTGGGAGTAGGATTTGGATTACAACAAATATTTAATGATGTTATTTCTGGTATAATTTTACTGTTTGAACGTTCAGTTAAAGTTGGCGATATACTAGATATTGATGGAGATGTGGTAATTATTAAAGAAATTGGATTACGTACTTCTAAAGGATTAAATAGAAATACAATTATTATTACGCTTCCTAACTCTTTGATTACAAACAGTAAAGTAATCAATTGGAGTGGTCAATCAAAAAAAACTATTTTTATAATTAATGTTGGCGTGGCCTACGGTAGTGATGTGGATTTAGTGATAAAAATTCTTGAAGATAGTGCATTAGAGCATCCAGAAGTATTAAAGAAAGAATTAATAGAAGGACGCTTTATTAATTTTGGAAATTCGTCATTAGATTTTCAAGTTTTATTTTATAGTGAAAATGTTTTTAGAATAGAAAGAGTCAAAAGTGATATTAGAAGAATTATCAATAGAAAATTTATTGAAAAAAATATTACAGTTCCTTTTCCTCAATTGGACTTACATTTAAAGTCGAATGATACCGATTTTAATACGCAAAATAAATAGTATATTGATACTCCTAATAAAACTAATAAAATGAAAAAAAATGTATCATTAGTATTATCTGGTGGAGGCGCTAGAGGAATTGCACATATTGGTGTCATTGAAGAATTAGAAAAACAAGGGTTCAATATTAAATCAATTTCAGGTACTTCTATGGGTGCACTAATTGGAGGAGTTTATGCTGTTGGAAAAATAAAAGAGTATAAAGAATGGATCTATTCACTGGATAAATTAGAAATATTTAGGCTTATAGACTTTACTTTTAGTTCACAAGGATTAGTTAAAGGAGAACGCGTATTTAAAAAAATGAAGAAATTTATTCCTGATGTGAATATTGAAGAATTAAAAATAAATTATGCTGCTACAGCTACCGATATTACTAATAATAAAGAAATAGTTTTTACAAATGGAAGATTATACGAAGCCGTAAGGGCATCTGTTTCAATTCCAACAGTATTTGTTCCAGTAAAAACAAAAGATTCTCTTTTGGTAGATGGAGGAATTATGAATAACGTTCCTATTAGTAATGTAAAAAGAACTAAAAATGATATATTAATCGTCGTCAATGTAAATGCAGATGTTCCGGTATATAAACCTCCTACTTCGAAAAGTGTTAAAGATAAAAATCAAAAGGCTTATTCACAAAAAATGAATAGCTTTAAAAACCATTTACAAAATATTTTACCTATTCAACAAAATGAAAGGTTTGCATATTTTAACCTTATATCTAAAACCATTAATATATTAATTAATCAGGTCTCAGCTATGGTAATTGAAAAGACCCCTCCAGATATACTAATAAACATATCTATTGATTCATGTGGTGTTTTTGATTTTTATAAGGCTGAAGAATTAGTTAAAATTGGAAAACATATAGCTCTAAAAAACATTAAAGAGTATAAAAATAAATTAAATGAAGATTGATAAATATGAAGAATACAATAAATATATTCTTATTAATTCTATTTGTAACTAGTGCCAATATTATTAAAGCACAAGACATTAACTGGGATCTAAAGAGAAATATACACGGGATTACAATTCATACTAGAAAAATTGAAAAAACAGGTAATGTTGAGTTTAAAGCGAGTATGATTACTAATACAACTATTGATACAATATTAAATACAGCTGCAAATGTTGAAAGTTACACTCAATGGATGTCAGATGTAATCGTATCAAAAACACTTCATGATGTTAATAAAAAAGAAAGATATATCTATATTGAAACTAAAGTACCATGGCCTTTGAAGAATAGAGATATGCCTTTTTATCAAAAAATTATAGTATCTAATAAAACAGTTAAAATTATTTTGACTGGTATACCAGATTATATTCCTCACAAAAAAGGAATAACAAGAATTACGAAAGAGTTGTCGGGATCATGGGTCTTTACTCCAATAGGTGATAATAAGGTTAAAGTCATATATAAATCCTTATTTTATCCCGGTCCTACTATGCCAGATTGGATTCTTGGTTTATTTACAGTAGAAGGCCCCTATAAAACATTAATTAAATTAAGAGCAATTCTAGAGCTTTAATTGTATACCTTATAACTTAATGCTGTTTAAATAAAAATTGAACAGTTATTTTCCATTCAAAGAATAAAAATCACAAATCATTTTGTCAGTTTATAAAAAAACCGTTTCTTTGTACTTTAAAACTAATATAGTCAAATAGGATAAAAAAATGGCTTTAGAAGATACTAGGGATAAAATTTTAAGTGTTGCTAACAAATTATTTAGCAGGTTTGGTTTTCATAAAACTTCAATGGATGAAATTGCTAAAATAGCAAGAAAGGCAAAAGGCTCTTTATATTATCATTTTAGTAGTAAAGAAGAATTGTTTAAAGAAGTTGTATCTAAAGAAATGATAAGCTTAAAAACACAATTGTCTATAATTATTGATAATACAGATTTAAGTGCTTCTGGTAAAATTAAAGAATATCTAATTAAAAGAATGGAGGTTTTAAGTGAAGCCGCTAACTATCACGAAACTTTAAAAGCAGATTTCTTTGAACATTTCGATTTTATTGATGAATTAAGAAATGAGTTAGATCTTTGGGAAAAGGCAAGCTTAAAAAAGATAATATCACAAGGGGTTAAAACCGGTGAGTTTGTTGAACAAACAGATATAGATGTCTTATTAGATGTTTATATTATGGTATTAAAAGGGTTAGAAATACCGTTTTTTTTACAAGATAAATATGATAGATATTCACCTTATTTTGAAAATTTGATGAACATCTTTACAAAAGGATTATCTCGATAATTTTTTTTAAACATAACTGACTATAAAACGATAAAAGTATAAATATTATAACAACTAAAATTCATGAACAAATTAGCTAAATCAATTGTAAAATTAAAATGGTATATCCTAATAGTTCCCTTAATTGTGACATATAGCTGCCATAACAAAGAGAGTCAGAATAAACTGGAAAGCAATAGTTCAACAGCTCCAATTAAAGTTGAAGTACAAAAAGTAACTAATGGTGCATCCAGTAATAAATTGAGTTATAACGGAAATGTAATTCCTAAAAAGACTATTCCGTTGAGTTTTTTAATTCCCGGAATCGTAACTAAAATAAATGTTGACGAAGGAGATTTTGTAAAAAAAGGACAAGTATTAGCAATATTGAAAAATGCCTCATTCAAAAACGCATATCAAGGAACACAAGCAACTCAAAAACAGGCTCAAGATGCTTACAACAGATTAAAAACTGTACACGATAAAGGTAGTTTGCCAGAAATAAGATGGCAAGATGTAAAAACTAAATTAGAACAAGCGAAATCAGCAAATCAGATTGCCTTACAAAATGTTGCTAATGGTACACTTAAAGCACCTTCAGACGGTTTTATTGGGATGCGTAATTTAGATATAGGAGAAACTTCCATTCCTTGGGATCCAGTGTTTAATATTGTTTCTATTGATGAAGTGTACATTAGAGTCTCTGTTCCAGAAAATGAAATCAATAAAATTAAGAAGGAACAAATGGCAAATATTACTATTCCTGCATTAGGCAGCCAAATTTATAATGGTAAAGTTGAAAAGATTGGAGTAGTAGCAAATCCTATATCTAAAACTTATGATATAAAAATTCTTATTCCTAATTCTAAAATGGAGATAAAGCCAGGAATGGCTTGTGATATTGCTATAAATATAAGTTCAGAAAATAATATAATAACAATCCCCTATCAATGTGTAATAAAAGATAAAGAAGGAGAAAGCTTTGTTTATGTTATTGATTCTCAATCTAAAACTGCTATAAAAAAACATGTCCAGCTAGGATCATTTATAAATAATAAAATTGAAATAGTATCAGGTCTTTTTGAAGGAGATTTAGTTGTTACAGAAGGCAAACAGAAATTATCCAACGAGGTAAAAGTAACTTTCTAACAAAGGTAATATTGTTATAAAATTAGAAATATAAAACTTCAGAATGAAAAAAATAAACATCATAGAAGCCGCAATGAAGCATTACCAAATCATATTATCTATGGTTATAGTAATGATGATTTTGGGAATATTTGGAATCCTAAATATGCCAAGGCGTGAATTTCCTGAATTTACGGTACGTCAAGGTATTGTTGTAGGACTTTACCCAGGAGCTACTTCAATGGAAGTTGAAGAGCAACTTACCACAAAAGTTGAAGATTACCTATTTGGTTATGAAGAAGTTAAAAAAGCAAAAACCTATTCACATTCCAAAGAAGGTATGATGATTGTTTATGTTGAGCTTAATGACAATGTTAAAAATGCAGATAAATTTTGGTCAAAACTTAGAATTGGCCTTGGAGAGCTAAAAATGCAACTCCCATCAGGTGTAGTTGCCTTGATAGGGAGTAATGATTTTGGAGATACTTCAGCCTTGTTGATTACCATGTCTTCTAAAGAGAAAAGTTATAGGGAACTTGAAGTAATAATGGAAGACTTGAAGGATGAAATTAGAAAGATTAGTTCTGTCTCTAAAATAAAAGGGTATGGCACACAAAAAGAGAAAATTTATATTTATATAAAACCAGAGAAATTAACGGAATTTAATGTTAATTCTTCAAATATATTAGCGGCATTTAAGTTGCAAGATGCACTTAATTACTCTGGCCAATTAGATAATGGGGATTTAGTTTTACCTATTCATTTACCTCCTCGATTTGAAGCTATTAATGATTTAGAAGAACAAATTATTTACTCAGATCCGCAGGGAAACATTGTACGTTTAAAAGATGTTGCTCGCATAGAGAAACATTACGAAAAACCTGATAATTTAATTCGAAATAATGGCAATAGTGCCCTTCTGCTTTCTTTAGAAATGCAAAAAGGCAACAATATTGTGCATTTTGGGAAGGAAGTAAGCCAAGTACTTGACAAATTTTCTGAAACCACTGATAGTGATGTGAAATTAAATGTAATATCCAATCTGCCAGAAGTAGTAGATGATTCTATTTCCCATTTTTTGGTTGAATTTTTATTAGCAATTATAGCAGTTATTATAGTAACCATGATCTTTTTACCTTATCGTGTCGCTGCAGTTGCCGCTGTATCAATTCCTGTTTCTGTTTTAATTACTTTAGGAATTATGCAAATGGTAGGTATCCAACTCCATATTGTGTCATTAGCAGCTCTAATTGTAGTTCTAGGGATGGTAGTAGATAATGCCATTGTTATTATAGATGAGCATATTGAAAAATTAGATGAAGGAGAAACTCCATGGAATGCAGCATGGAAAGCAGCTACAGAACTATTTATTCCTGTATTATCTGCTACATTAGCCATTACAGCTTCCTTTTTCCCACTTATGTTTTTTCTCACTGGAATTGCTAATGATTTTGTTGGCACTTTTCCTGTTACCATAGGCATTACATTAGCTATTTCAATGATAGTGGCTATATTTTTAGTGCCTTTTATAAGTTATGTACTTATTAAAAAAGGGCTTAATCAAAAAAATAAATCCAAAAGGAAAGGTGTTTTAGATTATTTACAAAATTGGTATAACAGTACATTGAACTTAACTTTTAAATATCCTAAACTAACAATCGGTGCTGGTATATTATCAATACTATTAGGAGTGCTATTCTTTTTAAATATAAATCAAAAATTGTTTCCAGAAATGGAAAGAAAACAATTTGCGATAGAAGTCTATTTACCTGAAGGTAGTTCACTTTCAAAAACTGAAAATGTAATTGACAGTTTAGAAACTATTTTGGCATTAGATTCAAGGATTACAAATGTAGCCAGTTTTATTGGTAATGGGTCTCCAAGATTTAATGCTTTATATGCACCTCATATACCTGCTAAAAATTATGGTCAACTTTTAATTAACACCAGTTCTTCAGAAGCAACTACTGAAATATTAGACGAGTATAGTAAAAAGTATAGTAATATTTTTCCTCAAGCCCATATAAAATGGAAGCAATTGGCAATGGAATCATTTAAAGCGCCTATTGAAGTTAGAATTTCTTCAAATAACATTAAAGATTTAAAGGATATAAGTAACAAAGTTTCGAAAATCTTACAAAAGAACAGAGATATTACTTGGGTTAGAAATGATTGGGAAGAGATGCGACCAGGTATTTCTGTTGATCTGAATGAAAATAAAGCGAATAAATTAGGTTATGCCAAATCATTTGTTTCATCTTCTCTTATTGTTTCTCTTGACGGTTTGCCATTAACAACTGTATGGGAAGGAGACTATCCTATTAGTGTAGTTCTCACTAAAGAAGAAAATGAGAAAAAAGAGATCAATGATTTAGAAAACCAATATGTTACCTCTCCACTTACATTTGAATCATTACCATTACGTTCTATTGGAAAGCTTAAACCAGAATGGACCGAAGGCAATATTTCTAGAAGAAATGGTGTGAGAACACTTACCGTAATGGCAGATCTGGAGCGAGGGGGGATAGCTTCTAAGATTTTCAGAGAAATTCGCCCTGAAATAGATGCTTTACAATTACCAGAAGAATTAAGTATTAATTACGGAGGTGAAAATGAAGCTACCATTGAAAATTACACACCTATGGCTATTTCACTTGGAGTAAGTGTTATCCTCATATTTTTTATTTTAATCTTACAATTTAAAACTATCAGAAGAGCATTATTAATAATGTCAACGATGCTTCTAAGTGTTTTTGGAGCTGGTTTAGGTTTATTATTACTAAAATACCCTTTTAGTTTTACTTCTTTTATTGGAATTATAGGGTTAATGGGTATTGTAGTTAGAAATGGTATTATCCTAGTAGATTATGCAAGTCATTTGGTAGTTACAAAAAAGATGTCTTTTAGAGATGCAGGTTTAGCAGCAGGAAAAAGAAGAATGCGGCCTATATTTCTTACTTCTATGGCAGCAGCTGTTGGTGTAATTCCAATGATTATTAGTAACTCTCCCTTGTGGGCACCATTAGGTACTGTAATTTGCTTTGGTTTAATTACTGGTATGATACTTACATTATTGGTACTTCCTGTTCTGTATTGGAAATCTACCAGTAGTAAAGAAATTGAGAAAATAATTGAATAAAATATTTTGTAAAATGAAAATCTTAAAAATAAGTATATTTTTGCTTTTTAGTCTAGTTACATTTCCTGTATTAGCTCAAAACATTACACTTTTGAAATGCAAAGAGTTAGCTTTAAAAAACAATAAAACTTTAAAAGAATCTAGATTAAAACTAGAAGCATCTGAAAAAGTAAAACAAAATGCTTTTACTAATTATTTTCCAAAAGTAAATGCATCAGCCTTTGCTGTACGGTCTTCAGACTATTTGCTGGATATTCAAACGCCTGAAATGAACCTTCCAGTATATGATGGAAATCCTGCTAACATAGGTACTGCAACTCAATTTGCATATGTGCCTGCACTTAGTATCCAGTCATTAGATTATGCTAATACCGCCGTAGTAACTGCAATACAACCTTTATATGCTGGAGGACAAATAAAAAACGGGAATAAGCTAGCTAATTTAGGGATGGAAATTAATCAACTTCAACTCAATTTATCAACAGATCAAATTTTAGCTACTACCGAAGACTATTATTGGAAATTGGTAGCACTTAAAGAAAAACAGTCAACACTTAAAAGTTATAAAAAACTGTTACTTACGTTGCAAAAAGAAGTTCAAGATTATTATGATGCTGGCTTGGTTAATAAAAGTGATTTACTAAAAGTCAAATTAGAATTAAACAAAATTGAAGTCAATAAATTGAAACTTGATAATGGAACGGAAATGCTAAAGATGGTCTTTTCGCAACACATTGGAATTCCTTATAAAGAATCTATAAATGTAAATGATTCAATAGTTTCTTTACTTCCTCCCGAAAGTTATTTTATGGAAGCTAAAATGGCCTTGGCAAACCGTCAAGAATATAAAATGTTGAATAGAGCTGTAGAGGCTGAAGTTTTACAAAAGAAAATGACTAAGGGTGAATATCTTCCCCAACTAGCTGTTGGTGTTGGAGGTTTGTATTTAGATGCATATGAACAAGATAATAGCTACGGTTTGGCATTTGCAACTTTATCTATCCCAATTTCAGATTGGTGGGGAGGCTCTTTTAAACTTCAAGAACATGAAATTAAAATTAAAATAGCAAAAAATAATTTAGATGAAAAATCAGAGCTTTTACAATTACAAATATCAAAAGCATACAAAGACTTAATAATTAGTTATAAGCAAATTAACATTGCAAAAACATCTTTAAAACAGTCATTCGAATATCAGAAAGAATTAGAAGACACTTTTGATGCTGGTATTACAAACACTTCTGATTTATTGGAAGCTAGAGCTTTAACTCAACAGGCTAGAGATATTTTAATAGATGTTAAAAGTCAATATAAAATAAAAGTTGCAAATTATTTACTTGTGGTGGGTAGAATATCTCAATAAAATTAAAGAACAGAAACATGAAACAAAAAGTTGCATTGGTATTATCTAGTGGCGGTTCAAAAGGACTAGCTCATATAGGCGTCATTAACGAACTTGAAAAACAAGGTTTTGAAATATCATCTGTTTCCGGTTCTTCAATAGGCTCAGTAATAGGAGGATTATATGCGATGGGTAAATTACCTGAATATACCGATTGGATAAAAACCTTAAACAAAAAACTCGTTTGGGGGCTTATAGATTTTACATTTTCATCAAGTGGGTTAATAAAAGGGGTAAGAGTATTCAACAAAATGAAATCATTTATTCCTGATATACGCATTGAAGAAATGAACATTCCATTCTCAGCTATTGCAACAGATATTTTAAATGAAAAAGATGTGGTATTTAGTGATGGAAGTTTTTATGAAGCTATTAGAGCATCGGTCGCAATTCCATCTCTTATTACACCCGTTAAATACAAAGAGACTTTCTTGGTTGACGGAGGTGTGTTAAACCCTATACCAATAGAACACGTAGTACGTAATGATAATGACATTTTGGTTGTAGTTAATTTATATGGAGAAAAAATAGAAAAGATTGAAACTCCAAAATTCTCAGAAGAGAAAAATCAAGGATATAGTACAATAAATGGGTTAGTAAACAACCTTGGTAAATTGATTAGCTCTGGTGATAAAAAAAGCTTAGGATATTTTTCTCTTTTAAACACAACCACACACGCGATGGTTCATAAACTGACAAAAGAGAGTGTAGAAAAACATCAACCGGATATCACTATTAACATACCTCGTGATGCAGCTAGTACTTTTGACTTTCACAAGGCAGATGAACTGATAGAATTAGGAGAAATTAATGCAAATAAAGAAATTTCTAAATATTTAAATTCCAAACAATGAATATATCGGCAATAATTTGTGTTTACAATGAAGAAAGCACTATCGAAAATGTCGTAACAACCGTTTCTGATTACTTTTTTGACGAAGTAATTGTTGTTAGCGATGGTTCAACCGATAAAACGGATTCTATATTAAGAGGAATCAATAAATCTTATGATTTTAAATATATCGCTTTACCTGAAAATAAAGGAAAAGGGTTTGCGATGGCAACTGGTGTAGAAAATGCAAGTAGCGAAATAATTGTATTTATTGATGCTGATTTATCTAACATCCATGAAAATCATTTTACTAATTTGATTGACCCTATATTTAATAAAGAAGCTGATATGGTTCTTGGTCAGGCAACTGAAACATTAATCAATTATAGTATAAATCCTTTTAAATCCTTTACAGGTGAGCGTGCTTTATTAAAAAAAGATATTTTACCACTACTAGACAAAATAAAAAATTCGAGATTTGGTGTTGAGACACTTATTAATATTTTTTATCAATCTGAAGGTAAAACCGTTAAATACGTAATGCTAAATGGATTAAAACATCCTACAAAATTTGACAAAACTACAAAATATCAAGCCGTGAAAGAATTTATTTCTGAAGGACAAGAAATTACGTTAACCGTTTTTAAAAATTATGATTTAATTCTTAAATCTATAAAAAAAACAGTAATGCGAATTTGATCTATGAAGAAAACAATATTACATAGGGCCAGTGAGCTATTTTTAAAATACGGATTTAAGAGTGTTACCATGGATGATATTGCTAACGCATTAGTTATCTCAAAAAAAACAATTTATAAGTATTTTAAAAATAAAGAAGCATTAGTTGATGAAGCTACAATATTTGTACAAAAAACTATATATAATTCGGTATTACGCATTTGTAATGAGGGGCATAATGCGATTCAAGAAAATTATGAAATAAAGAAAATGTTCAAAGACCTATTTAAAATCTCTGATGATTCACCCATATACGAACTTCAAAAATATTACCCTAAAACATACTATAGAATAAAGACCAATGAGTTTTCTATGTTTAAAGATTGTATTTCAAAAAATATTATTAAAGGTATTAATGAGGGTTTATACAGAAAAGATATTGATAGCGAACTTATGACAAAATTCTATTTTTCACTAGTAATAAGTGCATATGATTCGACTTTATATTCTTACAATAAAAATACTATCAACAAATTAGAACGAAGTGTTCTTGAATATCATCTAAGAGCTATTGTAACACTTAAAGGGCTAAAAATTTTAGAAGAGAAATTGAAAAAATGCAGAACACTTAGAGTTAAGTAAAACAAATAATTAAGGTAAATAAAAGGTTTGGCACTTTTCATTTTGACTTCGGAATTCTTAAAATCATGAGTTCCGAAATTCTGGACGAGTAACCCTGTCCAATTTGGCCAACGCACCATATAACTCCTCACTATCAAAGTTCAGTTAGACCTTTGACAATCGCTCGCCCCCCTATTGAGGCAGCTTTCAAAACTTGCAAAGAACCCCATATCATCCACGCCCTATCATACTTTTAAACTTTATATTGTAATAACAATTACTTAAAAAGTGAACCTCGAAAAACATAGATTAGTATCATACTTCATAAAAAATACTGTAAATAATTGTGAATTTATTTTTTTTAGTTAAATAATATTATATATTTGATGACTGAGTAGTTAGTCAGTTTTTAAATTATGGCACTAAAAAAAACAAAATCCGAAAAGAAAACAGCCAAGGAAAAGATCATGTTTGTTGCTCTAGAATTGTTTGCTAAAAAAGGTTATCACAGAACATCAACCGTCAACATAAGTAAAAAAGCTAATATCTCCAGCGGATTATTATTCTATCATTTTGGATCTAAAGAAGGTTTATTAAAATCTATTGTCGAGATGTTATTATCTAGACTAGATGATATTTTTGATCTCGAAAATTATAACGATCCTAACAAAATGTTAGAAATTATCATTGACCGTTTTTTTGACTCTTTACAAAAAAATCGTTCGTATTGGGATCTATACATGGCTCTACTCTATCAGCCAGACACAAAAAAACACATCCTAGAACAAGTCATTTCACATTCAAAAAAGTTCCGTCACGAAATATATAAATTAATGCATAAAATGGGTAATCAAGACCCAGGAGCCAATTCATTTGAATTTGAAATTTTAAGAGTTGGGATATTTGCATCTTATTTATCTAACCATAATGACAAAGTTCTTGAAAAGGCACGTCAGACTATGAAATCTAAATACTTACATCAACCATTTTAATTAACTTAAATTATAAATTATGAATAAATCAATTACATTTTTCTTGATTTTCTTTTTCATCTCTGGAGCTATATTTTCCCAAGGTGGTATAAAAGGAACTATTACAAACGAATTCAACGAAAAATTTTCACAAGCAGATGTGTATATTGAAAGCCTTGCCAAAGGAACCATCTCTGACGAGAATGGAAATTTCGAATTAGCTAATATTAACGACGGCACCTATATTGTATCATTTTCACATATGGGTTATACAACTTTTAAGAAAGAGGTTACTATTAACGGAGAAATTATTGATTTGGGTAATATTAAGCTTGAATCAAGTACTCAAATGATGGACGAAATTGTGATGTCAGGGTCTAGAAGAGCTGAAAAAATTACAGAAAGTCCAGCTACAATTAATGTAATCACTGCTAAACAAATAGATCAGTTCGTTGGAAATCCAGGTGAATTATTTGCACAACAAAAAGGTGTTGATTTTGTAAGAACAGGAGCTTTTATAAGCGGATTTAATGTAAGAGGATTTAATAGTGCTTTTAACCCAAAAATGCTTCAGTTAGATGACAATCGTTATTCTACTCTTATCGCAACAGGACTTGCATATGGACCAATGAGTCCGCTAGGCAAGGAAGATATAGAAAGAATTGAAGTAGTATTAGGTCCGTCATCAGCATTGTATGGTCCTAATGCTCATAATGGGCTGGTAAATACCGTAACAAAATCCCCTTTTAAGTATAGTGATACTGATATAACCATTGGAGGCGGCTCAAATAGCTTGTTTAGCGGAAGTTTCAGACATGCAAAAAAAATCTCTGATAAATTTGCCTATAAAGTTACAGGTGGATACATGACCGGGCAAGAGATAAAATGGACCGATTCTGTCTATGTTGCAGGGGTAGGTTATCCTGAATTAGAACTCGATAGGGATGTGTCTTTTGTTAAAGGAGCAGCATCTGTACATTACAAGCCAACTAGCAGCAGTGAAGTTGAAGTAGCTTATGGGAGTAGTAAAAGTAATTACATTTCTGTTACTAATGCCGGAAGAAACCAAATAAAAGATTGGAAACTTTCATACCTACAAGCATCGTATACATCAAAAAGAATTTTTGCTCAAATATATAATACATGGAGTGATACAGACAGCACTTATGCCATCAATAGAAGGACTCAAAATTATTTAGCTTTAGTAGGTGCTGGGCAAACAAATGAACAAGCCTTAGCAGGTTCCTATGGAGGTGCTATTTCACCAATATTTATTGATAAATCAAAAAGGTTGAATGGGGAGCTTCAATATAATAATAGGATTGGAGATCTTGATTTTATTTTAGGTGCACAAATACAAAAAGATGAAGCCGATAGTAGACAAACTTATTTGTTGGATGAAGATGGACCGATAAAAATTGATCAAATGGGATATTATGGACAATTAAAATATGCCTTTGGTGAATCTGGTTTAAAATTGATATTTGCGGCTCGTGCTGATGATCATGATATATTTGGTTTTAATTTTATTCCAAAAGGAGGTTTAACCTATACAGGTGATAATGGTACCTGGAGGTTGACCTACGGTAAAGGTATAGCTACACCAACAATATTGAACACAAATATGAAATTGTTTGGAGGGTTGATTTTGGGTAACGGTGAAGGATTTACACTTTCTGACGGTTCTAAAATAAAACCATTGGAAATTGAAACTATTCAAACCATAGAGTTGGGTTATAAAGGAAGTTTATCAGATGGTAAAATATATCTTGATGCTAATGTCTATTACAATATTTCCGATAATTTTATTAGTCCGTTAACTCAAATAGCTCCCACAGGTCTCGCAGGTGGCCCGGTGGTAACCCATAGGGGTGACCGATCTATAACTGATTTTACGGCTGGATTGGCTCCAGGTATTTTTGATCCGGGAGGATTTATGTTAACCTATTTAAACTTTGGCACAGTGGATACATATGGTGCCGACCTTGGTATTAATTATTATTTCAATGAAAAATATAATCTGGCCTTTAACTATTCTTTCTTTGATTTTAGCTTGGATGAAAATGACGTTGAGAATGATGGCAACGGAGATGGAGAAGTTACTGAATTAGATTTACCAATCAATACACCAAAACACAAATTGAGTGCTGCATTTAATATAAATGAAAAAAAGTTTTATGGTTCTATTTTGGCAAGATGGGTTCAAAAATATGATTTCTTTTCAGGAAGAAATGTTGCAGCAGCAACAAATACTGATATTATTATAGGCGGAGATCCTGTTGTTGAAAACCAACGCGTAGGAACCCAGTTCAACTATGGTCAATTAGGAGGGTTTTTCGTTAATCTAAATTTTGGTTATAAGATCAATAAGAACTTTTCTTTGGGTATTTATGCAAACAACATTGTAGGCTCTGGTAATTATGAATTTGTAGCTTCACCCGAAACAGAAACATTGTTCGGGGCAGAATTAAAAATAAAAATTTATTAGTTTGAATTAGTTGTATTAATTTTAAAAAAGAATCACGGATAAATTTCTCCGGGATTCTTTTTTTAATCTTCAACCTGATGAATATAGGAAAAGTGCTTACCAATAACGCAAAGTATCGTCCGGATCATTTGGCATTTGTTTATAAAGATAGGCGATTAACATACACTGAGTTAAACAAAAGTGTCAATAAAATTGCAAATTCTTTATATGATTTTGGTATTGGTAAAGGCGACAAAGTAGCTATGTTATTACCTAATTGTGATGAGCTTTGGGAACTCTACTGGGCAATTGCAAAGATTGGAGCCGTAGCTGTACCCCTGAGTCCTTTGCTGTGTGGTAAAGGATTGAGTAACCAGCTAAATAATGCAGATGCTTCTTTAGTAATAACATTAGAAAAAACAGCACCAAATTTAGTGGAAGTATTTCAAGATTTGAATTTGAAGAAGCAAGATATCTGGCTAACCGATACGCTACAGCATGATACATTTGAATTATTCCATAAACATAAAAGCAATGCTTCAGAAGAGGAGCCTAATGAAGTAGATATACAACCTGACGATCTTTATAATATTATTTACAGTAGTGGAACTACAGGTGAACCAAAAGGTATAATGCATACCCATAGAATCCGTGCAGCTTATATGTCACTTTTTGGAAATTATTACCGTATGACACCTGAAAGTGTTGTATTACATACAGGTTCTATAATATTCAATGGTTCATTTTTAACTACAATGCCAATAATGTTTCATGGAGGCACTTTTATTTTGCATCCATCATTTGAAGTAGATAACTTAGTCAAAACAATTAAAAATGAGAAAGTGACACATACTATTTTAGTCCCGTCTCAAATTATTGGTGCATTACAACATCCTGAATTTACCGGTGAAAACATGGACTCTTTAGAAATGATTTTATCCGTAGGTGCACCATTACATAAAGCGTATAAAGAAGAATTAAATAATAGAATACCTAATGTTTTTTATGAACTTTATGGATTAACTGAAGGATTTGTTACTATACTTGATAGAAATGATTTTCATAAAAAAACGGGATCAGTAGGTTGTCCGCCTCAATTTTTTGAAATGCGAATTCTTGGTGATGATGGTATCGAGGTGTCTGTAGGTTCTGTTGGAGAAATTGTAGGAAAAGGGCCTATTTTAATGAAAGGTTATTATAAAGATTCCGAGAATACAAATGAAGCAATTAAACATGGTTGGTTATATACTGGAGATCTGGGATATGTTGATGAAGATGGTTTTCTATTCTTAGCAGGTCGAAAAAAAGACCTGATTATTTCTGGTGGTGTTAATGTCTATCCAAAGGATATAGAAAGTATAATCTTAAAACACTCATTAATTAAAGAAACAGCCGTATTTGGAATACCAGATGAGCGATGGGGAGAAACTCCCATTGCGGCTATAGTCTTTAAAAAAAAGGAAGATGTTAGCAAAAAAAGCTTGATATCTTGGATTAATCAACGAATAGATGCACGTTTTCAAAAAATTAAGGATATTTATATATTGGATGATTTTCCACGTAATGTTGCCGGAAAAACTCTTAAACGTACTATTAAAGAGATGTATCTTACACAAAAAACCAACGAATGAACAAGTTTGTAAATACAAATGGTATAAGATTGCACTATTTAGAGCATGAAGGTGATGATCCACCGAGACCTGCAATTATTTTTTTGCATGGATTAACGGCAAATGCAAATTCATTTGATAATATTCTCCACAAAATAAATGGACATCGGATAATTGCGGTTGATCTTAGAGGTAGAGGTTTTAGCGACAAACCTGATGATGGTTATACAATGGAAGACCATGCAAAAGACATTATAGGTTTAATGGATTCGCTGGGAATAAAAGAAGCGGTCTTAGGAGGGCATTCGTTTGGTGCGCTGTTAAGTATATATTTAGCGGCTAACTATTCTGAGAGAGTTTTAAAAACAATTTTGATTGATGCTGCAGCGAGACTACACCCCAATGTTAAGGAAATGGTGGCACCTTCAATGTTGCGATTAGGTCGGGTATGGAATTCTTTTGAAGAGTATCTTGAAATAATTAAAAAAGCACCTTATTTTAATGATGGTTGGTTGCCAGAAATGGAATCATTTTACAGAGCAGATATTAGGGAAAACAACGACGGAACTATAACAACGCAGTCGAGTATCGCAACTATGACACTTGCTATTGAAGGCGCATTAAGCCCGGGTGAAAAGTGGTTGGAGTATTTCAAAACCATTGAGCAACCATCCTTATTAATTAATGGAACAGAAGCTTATGGGCCAAGCGGTGACCCAATCCTTCCGGAAGAACTTGCATTAGAGACTGTCAATATGATGAAGAATTGCATATATAAAAACGTAGCAGGAAATCATTTAACTATGGTTTTTGGTAAAGGAGCCGAGGAAACGGTCCTTGCCATTGAATCTTTTTTAAAAAATAAATAATGTATTTAGCTTGGTCACTTTTTATTGTTTACCTTTTAGGAACTTCTTATCTCGGTTATCTTGGGTATAAAAAAACAGAAGGATTTAGCAGTTTTGCCATCGGTAAAGGTGATCTATCACCTTTTGTTGTTGGGGTAACCTTAGCAGCAAGTACTGCATCTGCAGCTACTTTTATCATCAATCCTGGATTTGTATATGTAGATGGTCTATCTGCCTGGATAAACATGGTGTTTGGTACATTCAGCGGAATTATGTTTATGCTGATAATATTATCATTTAAATTTAGGCGCATTGGTGAAAAAATGAAAGCACTTACTGTTCCTGATTGGATTGGTAAGCGGTATAATTCAAAAGGGTTTTCATTGTACTTTGCCGTTATTAATTTACTATCATTTGCTTTCGTAGTATTATTGGTGGGTGGAATATCTATTGTTATGCAAAAACTATTAGGTGTAAATAATAGTACCGCTTTGATCATAACCTTAGTGTTTGTAACAGGTTATGTGTTTTTTGGTGGTACGTATGCACATGTCTACACCAATATGCTTCAAGGTGTTTTAATGATCATTGTTACTTTAGTAATATTGTGGTCTGGTTTTGAACTGATGATGAAAAGCGCTGACCCTGGTTTTATACAACAAATCTATAATGAGAATCCGAATTTATTAGCATGGATCAATAAAGAAGGTGAACTTTTTAATGATTTCTTTTCCATTTATATAACCGGATTTTTTATTGGAGCCGCAGTGGTTTCTCAACCTCATATATTGACTAAAGCTTTATATGTTAAAACAGATAAGGCCGTTAAAAAATATCTTTGGATCTTCAGTGTGATTTTATTCTTGTTTTTACTGTTGGCTACTGTAGGTTTTTTTGCACATGTAAGTGTTCCTGCTGAAAAATTAATAGATGATAGCACCGGAAAATTTCGTCAAGATCTCGTTATGATCGTTTATTTAGTTACTAATTTTCCTGACTGGGTATTTACTTTAATAAGTATTGTTTTGTTAGCAGCAGCCATGTCAACTTTAGATGGACTCTTAGTAGGCATTTCTACGATCACAGCTAATGATTTAGTATTGAATGTAATAGATAGATTCACCAAAAAAGAAATGACAGAGGAACAAAAAATGAAAATAGCATTCAATGCCAGTCATATCGTATTAGTAATCATAGCAATTTTAGTTTTTTGGGTAAACATCAATCCACCAAAATTGTTAGGAATCTATGGGCAGGTTGGGGTTTATGGAATGGTTTTAGCTGCCTTGCCGCCCTTGTTGATAGGAATTCTGTTTAAAAGCTCACCCATCAAATTGGTTTGGATTGCATCTGTAATTACTATATCTATCCATTTTGTTTTATACTTTTACGGGAATGAATTATTCCCTGATTCAGGATTTACTTTTGCGAATCCTGCGGTAACTGCAACATTAGCAATACTTATAACGGTTTTACCAACGTTGATCATAGCATGGATATCTAATAAAAAATCTAAAAGCATAATAAATGAGTAAAAATGTACATATCATAGGTGCGTATAACACAAAATTTGGGAATCTTAAAGAAGATACCATTTATAGTTTGTACGAAGAGGCAGCAAAAGGAGCCATTAAGGATGCCAGTATTGACGTTACGGATGTTGATGCAGTATTTGTCGGAAATTATAGTGGCGGAACATTTAATAACCAAGAGCATATAGCGCCTTATGGGGTTAATATTTTACCGGAACTACGTTTTAAACCAATGTATAGAACCGAAAATGCTTGTGCTTCAGGCACTTCTGCCATTCATATAGCCGAAATGACCATAAAATCTGGAAAAGCAAAGAAAGTATTGGTTGTTGGTGTAGAAAAAATGAATTCATTAGATACCGAAAATACAACCAAAGCCCTGGCTAAAGCTTCTTATTGGTCAAAAGAAGGGGCTAATAATTACACGTTTCCAGGTTTGTTTGCTGAATATGCTAAAGGTTGGATGAAACATTATGGATATTCATTAGAACAATTACAAAATTATTTAGCGGAGATAACAGCCAAAGCATATAATTTTGGATCGCAAAATCCATTAGCTCATTTACAAAAAAATCGTAGCAAAGAAGAAATTTTAGGTTTACCTGAAGAGAAAAATCCAATGATAGCCTATCCGTTAAGGTTACATGATTGTTCTTTAATTTCTGATGGAGCAGCCGCAGTTATCTTATCGTCTGAAAAAGAAAAAGACTCTGTAGAAATAGTTGCAACAAGCAGTGTAAGTGATTATTTAAATATAGTGGATAGCAAACGGGATAATTATTTTCTTGATGGGGCGGCTGAAGCCACCCAAAGAGCATTACAACAAGCTAATTTAACAATCAATGATATACAGGTTGCTGAAGTACATGATTGTTTTACTATAACTGAATTGTTAATATATAGTGCCATCGGATTGACTAAAAAAGGGAATGAATTTGATGCCCTAATAAACAAAGATGTTTATTTAGGTGGCCGTTGTGTTATCAATCCGTCTGGAGGATTAAAGGCTAAAGGCCATCCTGTTGGTGCTACTGGAGTTTCTATGCATGCACTATTATATAAACAGTTAACTGACAATCCCATTGGGGTTCAAGTAGCCAATGCGATTAATGGTTTAGTTGTAAATATTGGAGGATCTGGGGCAACAAATATGGTTTCTATATTAAAACGAAGTTAAAATGCGAAATGCTAAAATTATAAGTTCAGGAATGTTCGTTCCTGAAAGAATCATTCCAAATAGTTATTTTGATGAATTATTAGGAGAAAATGTTAGTGACTGGTTAGAGGAAAATGTGCAAATCTATGAAAGAAGGTGGTGCTCTGAAAATGAATCAACAGCCGATTTATGTGTAAACGCTGCCAATGAAATATTGAATAATGCGAGCTTAAAGGCAGAAGATTTAGATTTAATTATTATCGCCACAGATACACCTGAGTATATTTCACCATCTACGGCGTCAATAATTCAAGATAAGTTAGGCGCAATAAATGCTGGCACTTTTGATTTGAATTCGGCTTGTTCAGGATTTGTAAATGCATTAGATGTGGGTGCTAAATACATCCAGTCAGATAAAAATTATACACATGTTTTAGTAATTGGCGCATACGCAATGTCGAAACATTTGAATAAAGCTGATAAAAAGACCGTAACCTTGTTTGCGGATGGAGCCTCTGGAGTTCTCCTTAAAGCTGACGAAAGTGGAGCCGGAATGTTAGCTTCAAAATTAAGAACCAAAGGACAATACCATAGTTGGATGGGTATTTATGGTGGTGGCACCGCCAATGTAACAACAGATAAAAGCATTAAAAGCAACGATCATCAACTAAAATTTGTTAGAAAATTTCCTAAAGAGTTAAACGCAGAAATTTGGAGTGCTATGATCATGGATATGTGTGAAAGTATTGATAAATCACCTAAAGATATAGACCATTATTTTATAACACAAATAAATATTAATAGCATTAAAGAGACTTTAGATATATTAAAAATTGATATGGATAAGACCACAACTATTATGCATAACTACGGGTATACAGGTTCAGCTTGTATACCAATGGCATTTCATAATGCAATTGAAAACAATAAGATTAAAAAAGGCGATCTGGTATTATTTATCGGTTCAGGTGGTGGTCTAGCTTTTGCAGGAGCAATTTTTAAATTATAAATTAATGAACATTTGGCAACAAGATTGGATTTCAAAATGGGCTTTGTACGCGCCTAATAAAATCGCTGTTAAAGAATATGAAAGTGGCAGAACATTAACTTATAAGCAGCTTAATAAACAAGGAAACAAGTTAGCCCATTATTTAACTACAAATTTAAATATTAACAAAGGTGACCGTATCGTTTTTGTGGCTGAAAATTGTTTGGAATACCTTATATTTTTTGTGGCTGCCCAAAAAATCGGAATTATCTTAGTACCATTAAATTATCGACTTACCTCAAGTGAATTAGATAGTTTAATAAATATTTCTAATCCAAAATTCTTAATACACGATAAAGCGCATAAAGAAAATATAATAGGTTCAGAATTTAGCAAAAGAAATAGTGATATAATTTTTGATATTGTTGACTTTTTTAAGCTTTTAAAAGAGTCTAATATAGACAGTGATGGTGATTATCCAATAAGTATAGTGGACGAAAATCATCCAATTTTTATTTTGTTTACATCTGGAACAACGGGAGTTCCAAAAGGTGCAATGTATACCCATAAAATGCTTTTTTGGAATAGTGTAAATACTTCGATTAGTTTGGTGCTTAACACTGATACCAAAACCATTAATTGTATGCCTCCCTTTCATACTGGAGGATGGAACGTACTTGTAACTCCGGTTCTTCATCATGGTGGGAGTTTGGTTATAACAAAATCCTTTTGTGCTAAAACAACTTTAAAACTAATTGAAGATGAGGGTTTTACTTTATTTATGGGCGTTCCTACAATGTTAAAAATGATGTCTGAAGAATCAAGTTTTGAAGATACAAATTTTTCAAGTTTAATGTATTGTATAGTTGGGGGTGAAGCTATGCCAATTCCTCTTATTGAAATTTGGAAAAAGCAAAATGTGCTAATTAGGCAAGGTTATGGTTTAACAGAAGTAGGACCAAATTTAACTTCACTTCATCATAATGATGCTATTAGAAAAAAGGGATCAATTGGCCGTCCAAATTTTTATGTACAAACTAAAATTGTGAACGAAATAGGAGAAAAAGTTGCGGTTAATGAGCGCGGACAATTATTATTAAAAGGCCCCATGGTTACACCAGGGTATTGGCAAAATAAAGAGGAAACAAACAAGTCAATAATTGATGGTTGGTTTCATACTGGAGATGTTGTTATAAGCGACGAAGAAGATTATTTATATGTAGTTGACAGAATGAAAAACATGTACATATCAGGTGGTGAAAATGTATATCCTGCCGAAATTGAACGTGTTTTACAAGCACATGAAGAAATTGTTGAAGCTGCAGTAATAAATGTTTCTCATGATAAATGGGGAGAAGTAGGGAAAGCATTTATTGTTGTGAGAGATAATAATTTAACAGAAAAGGAAATTGTTGACTACTGTAAAACAAAATTAGCAAAGTTTAAAATTCCAAAACATATAGAATTTCTCAAAGAAATTCCAAAAAACGATACAGGAAAAATAGATAGAAAATCATTAAAGAATTAAATTATGAATATTAAGGATAAAGTAGTAGTTATTACTGGCGGTGCCAGCGGAATCGGAGCAGCTGTCGCACTAGAGTTAGCAAAACTAGGAGCTAAAATAGTCTTAGCAGATATGAATGAAGAAGGCTTGAATGAAAAAGTGGCTGAAATAAAAAATAATGGAGGTGAAGTCATTGGAATTCAAACTAATGTAACTAAAGAAGAAGAAGTTGTTAAACTAATGGATACAGCCATTGAAAAATTTGGTGCAATTAATATAGTGATTCCTTCTGCAGGAATTTTTAGAGATGCTTTTATGGTTAATCCTGATAGAGAAACAGGAAAAGTGTTTAGATCTATGAGTACATCACAATTTATGGATGTTATAAATGTTAATTTATTAGGAACGTTCTTAACATTAAGAGAAGCCTCAATAAGAATGATTGATAATAAATGTGAAGGTATATTGTTTACCATATCATCTATAAATAAAGAAGGACAGTTAGGCCAATTAAATTATAGTTCAACTAAAGCTTCAGTGGCTTTATGGCCAAAAATTTTATCAGGTGAATTTCATGCTAAAAAGATTAATAGAATCCGAGTAGTGGGCATTGCTCCAGGATATGTCGAAACACCAATATTATTAGGTATGAAACCAGAAGTTTTAGATAACATTATTAAAGATATTACTATAGGGAGGTTGGTAAAAACAAAAGAGATCGTTGGAGCCATAGTTTTTGCAATAAATAATGAGGCCATTACAGGAACAACACTTGAAATTACTGGAGGAGTTGTTTCTAAAGGACTCGTAAAATAAAAAATCTTAAAAGGTATAATTATGTGCTTAAAAATTCAAAAATGTTTTGGAATAATTCTATTATTTATAAGTTCTCAATTAATAGGTCAAAACCACTGGGTTGAAATTTCAAATTTTGGCAGCAATAAGGGAAACTTAAAAATGTTATCCTATAAACCAAAAAATGCTAAATCTCAAATCCCATTAGTTGTCGCTCTACATGGATGCGGTCAAACCGCTGAAGAATTTGCAATTCAAAGCGGCTGGAATACTTTAGCTAATTCGAAAGAATTTATAGTAATCTATCCCGAGCAAAAAGTTGAAAATAATATGAATAATTGTTTTAACTGGTTTTCTCAAGTTGATTTTTCTAAGAATGATGGTGAATCTCATTCTATAAAAGAAATGATTCAATATTCTGTTAATAATTTTGATGTTGATACTACAAAAATATATATTGTTGGTCTTTCTGCAGGTGGTGCTATGGCAAACATAATAATGGCTAATTATCCAAATTTAATTAATTCTGGAGCAATTTTATCAGGAATTCCATTTAAAGCAGCGAATAATTTGCAAAGTGGATTTGCTGCAATGCAAGGGAATATTGAAAAAACTTCAGAAACTTGGGTTTCATTAATAAAAGAGAATAATCCAAAATATAAAGGAACATATCCTAAAATCATTATTTTTCAAGGCAAAGATGATCCTTTCGTAAATTCCAAAAATGCAGATATAATTGAATTGCAGTGGAAAGGAATTCACAAATTAAAAAATGACTCGAAGGTAGTTAGGAAAATTAATAAGAATAATGATATAACTGAAATTATTTATAACCAAAAGAATAATCCCGTAATTGTTAAATATGAAATCAACAATTTAGGACATGCAATGGCTATTGATCCCGGAGTTGAGGAATATCAAGGAGGAAGTATTGGTAAATTTGCGGTCGATAAAAATTTTCATTCAACTTATTGGACTGCTAAATTTTTTGAATTGATCGAATAGTAAACTGATTATTATAACTAATAAATATAACCTTATCGGTTTAAATATTTTGGAAGAACAGTCAGAAAAGTATGTTGAAAAAAACTTAAGCTAATAGACTTCCAAATATTATTTGAAATTAATTGATTTGTCGTTTAGTTTGTATCTTTGTGCTAGACGAAATGACAAACCAAAATATTGAGTATTAAAAATTGGTTTACAATTCGTCAACATAAAACATAGCATTTAACACAGATCTTATAAACAAAGGGATACAGGCATAAGGTTTGAATCCTATCGAGATTCAAACTATATTTTAAATACTGCTTTACCCCTAATATTCTCTAAAAGGAAGGTTTATAAAACTTTCAAATTTTCTTAATAAATTAAGGCGTTAAACCTGCATAATTAATAAGTTCTACGATAAATAAACAATTTGGGCAAAATATATTTTAAAGGCAAATTTAGAAATGGTTAATGGGCAAAACATCTATGTCCTTACGGAAAAAGTGGAGGGAATGAGAGATGAAGAAAAGCCTGCAAAGAAGTTTTTGACCAAGACCATGTTGCTCCTATAAAAAAACTTACTTAAAAAGACTATAAAAGCTAAAACTATTATTAATTGCTATAGAACCACAGTACAAACCATAGCTAAATACAGAACTTTGAGGAATACACAGAATGCAATGGGGGAGGAAATGTTGTCAACTCAAAAATATTAAATTAAATATGGAAGCATTAATAATAAATTGGGATTACACTACTCCATAGGAACTAAAATCTTATAACCTGATAAAAATGAACTTTTAACCTAATGGACATTTTGTCTCATTTTGGGTTGATCGCTAATTAATATAATAAAAATGCTTAGGGGATTTTGGAAAGGCCATTAACAGTATCAACTAAATAAAAGTCGGTATTTGTAAAATATTCAGGTATAAAAATTATGCCTTAATTATCAATCGGTTAAATGAATATATTTTCTATTATAACTCGCTTATGAGAACAACCAATTAATAAGAAAAGAGTAGTTACTAAACTTTCTGAAATCACTAAAATATTATAATCTTTTAAGTTGTGCAGATAGGTGAAATTGGTTATATTTGCGCAACTATTAACGCATCTTTTATCAATTAAAAAGAGACCAATTCGGGAACTCCATTTTACAAAAATTGATAAAGCATTGACATTAAAAGAATTGGGAAGGTAGAGTCAAATCCTGCCACCCCGACGAAAGAAAGCTTTTCACGATAGTGGAAGGCTTTTTTATTTACAGAAGATTTGAACTTATTCAAGAGTCTTTTGTAAATAGAAAAGGCATACGAACGAAGTGAGTAAAGCTTTCTTTTGGCAACAAACCCTCATTTAGGATCACGAGTGAAACGAGTAATCCTGCCACCCCGACAAATCAAAACCCTTTCAAACTTTATTTGAAAGGGTTTTTAACTTTCAAGACGTCAAAAATTTATTTTTGTAAGTTTTAAAAATTAAAAATTTACAATTGCTTAGTAATTGTAAAAGGTTTTGATTTGCAACATAACTTATTCAGGATCATGAGTGAAACGAGTAATCCTACCACCCCAACAAATGAAAACTTTTCATGAAAATGAAAAGTTTTTTCTTTTTAAAGAAGTTTGAGCTCGCTCAAGAACCAATTTGAAAAGAAAAAAATGAACGAAGTGAATTAAGATTTCTTTTAGCAACATAACTTATTCAGGGTCACGAGCGAAACGAGTAACCCTACTACCCTATCCAAATAGGAACCCAAATTGACATCACAATTGAAACAAATTATTTTATAAATATTGTAAAACTAGTTCATCCACTGCTGTAACTAGTCCATCCACTAGAAAATGATGCAAATTCAATGATATGTATCAAATTATATATAGTTTTGAATAAATATTAAAGATATTGTTATGCTAGAAAAAACTAAAGAAGTTGCCGGTACATTTTTAAATTCAACTGGACTAGAATTATCTAGTATGAAAAAAGAAGTCAGTTTAATTCTAAAAAGAAACAAAGAAAAAGTATATCAAATAAATTACAAAAAAATGCTATCTGATTATATTAAATTAAATCATGATTGTATTGATGAATTTTCCATGAATTATACGTTTGGTTATTTTATGCTCAATCCTAAAATAGATACCCCTATAAATCGTGAAGCGTATTTTCTAGAACTTAAAGCATATATAACTAATTATAATAATAGAACTAAATTGGTGGTAGCCTAAATTTTATGATTGGATATGTACACTTTATTTCTAAACTGAAATTAGAGCGTGTGAGTCAATTAATCAAAAAAGCAATAAAAAACATTGACTTAAAACCTGAGTTCGATTATTATTTGGAGGTTCAGATTTTCATAAAATTTAATAGACAAGGCGTTATCATGCAGATATAGCTGGCTATATCAAATGATGACAACACCGTATATTGGATTTTAGGAAAAAATATTTGCTATTCCACCTCTAAACAGCGATTTTCTTCCTAAAAATGACTCGAAATAGCACGCTATTACTTCATCATTTTTAGTTGAAACTCACCATTTATAGACGGTCTGAACCCTAAAGAATAATCGAACTCAGGTTTAAAACTTATTTAACATCATTGCTTCAATCAATAAAGCCATTTCCTCATTATGCTTTATAAGCTTAAGATAGGAGTGATTTGAATTGTCTTGTTTTACCCATTTATTATTCCCTTCAAAATCCGTTTGGCAGTACCATCCGTCAATTTTATTCCAGTATTTTCCCACTCCATTTCTAACAGCATATAATACTGCAGTTTGGTCATATGTAGCATTGTCTATTATTTTACCATTATAAAATGCTTTCATCCAAGGGGCATGCGTACTAAAGTGCAAAAAGCCAATATAAAGTGGTGTTTGATGATCAATTTCATTAAATACCTCACCTGTTTTTATGGGTTCTCCTATTTCTGCACCTAAAAATGTAATCGGGTTTTTTATATTTTGTATAACAAATTGTGTAACTCCAGGCATATCACCTGAGAAATTCCACTCCTTTTTTCCTTCCGGAAAACGCCCTCCCATGATTACAAATTCTTTTACCTTTTTTTCAATTAATGCCCTACCCGTTAAACATGAAACTGAATCTCCCTTAGAATTGATAAGGTTCTCAATATTTTTCAGTGGTCCTACGGTTACAATTGTAATACTTGAATCTTCACTTTTAGCTAACAATTGCCTATATAGTATGGTTGCATCAATAGCTTTTTCATAGTTTAATTCATGATAGAAATTATCTGCAATAGCTTTACTATAACACCATTCTTGGTGATTTGTACTGTCTTTTCTTGTACCAATTGGAATATATGGATGTTTATAAAAGCGATTTACAGCATCTATTGCTGATACAGCATATTTTTCGTTAGACCAACTCATAATTCCCATTAACTCACACTCTTCTTTGTCAATAAAATTATGAAGCATAGCTAGGGCTCCAAGATCATCTGCATCACCACTAAAATCTGTATCAAAAATTATTTTGGTTTGAGAAAATATACTAATTGTTGTGAAGGCAAAAAGTATAAATAGTATTAATTTAAGGATTTTCATAATGTTATATGTTAAACAAATTTACTAAAAAACAGCAAAGTATTTTTTAAATGCTTTTGCCAATACACCCATTCATGTTTACCTTCAAATTCCTCATAAATATGAGGAATTTTACCATTTTTTAACTCTTTTGAAAATAAACGATTGTACTTAATTAATTGATCATCTTTACCACAATCAAAACGCAATGGAGGGAGCCGCTTTTTGTGTTGTAAAATGGTTTTTATTACAGATTCATTTATTGGATTTTCTTGTGTATAATTCTTTAGATCTTCCTCCACAAAAAGTTCCATTTGATCTAATTCAGTCATGGAACTATGGCCTGAGATACCATCAAATATTTCATTATATTTTGTTCCTATTCGAAAAGCTCCAAATCCGCCCATAGAAAAGCCTGCAATGAATGTTTTGTTTGTGTTTTTTGCCTGAGGGATGAGTTCTTTTACAGCATTGATAACATCTTCTACTATCCACTTTTCAAAATCTAAACCACTATGTTTAGAATAGGCAGAACCATCTCCCCATAAGCCATCAGAAGGCATGGCTAAAATCATAGGTTTGATTTTATTATTGTCGATCAATTGTTGTGCTGTATGATGAGCACCTCCACTTAATGACCAACTCCATGCACTACCATAGACACCATGTAATAAAATCGTAATCGGTAAATCTGTAACTGTATTCCCTTTTGGTACAAAAACACAAATATCACCTCTACCTTTTAAGTTTTTAGATTTTACAGTAATAAAACGAAGACTATTACCTTCAAATTGTGGATCGGATAGCTCTGTAGTTCTAAAGTGGCTCATTATTCAAAAATTATAACTCCTTTAGCATTTTTACCAGCAAGCATATCATCAAACGCTTCTTGAAGTCTGCTTAACGGATAGGTTTTTGTAATCATTTCATCTAATAATAATTCTCCATTATCATATAACCTTACCAATTTAGGAAAATCTTCTTGAGGCTTGCATTTTCCGTATAGCGGATTGATATAAATTTTATCCCATTCAAATAAATTCATATCAAAAGAAATATTTTCTTCAATACCACTTACTTGAACAGCTGTTCCTGCATTGCGTACCATTGCTAACGGAGCTGCTCCTAATGATGGAATTGCAGTACATTCAAAAGCAAAATCTGCACCTCTACCTGAGGTTAATTCTTTGACTTTCTCTGCTGCTAATAATAGCTCTTTATCATTTTTATCTGCTAAGATAGTATGCGTTGCTCCAAATTGTTTTGCCAATTCTAATCTATTAGCATTAATATCAATAGCAATAATTTTTGATGCTCCACTAATTTTTGCACCTTGTATTACATTAAGACCAACACCACCTGTTCCTAAAATTACGGTGGAATCTCCTTGTTGAACTTTTGCAACATTTACAACGGAACCATAACCTGTCATTACACCACAACTAATAATACTTGCCGATGAAAAAGGTAGTTTGGTACCATTCATTTTAACTAATGCAGAAGCTTTTACCAAGGTGTATTCTGACAAAGTACCAATATTAAAAGAGCGTTCAATAGGTTGCTTTTTCCATAACGTTCCCTCTAAATTTGCATGCCCTTTATTGTAACCATTTCCTCTAGCAACAACAGGTGAATTGTTTTCGCAAATATTCTGATTGCCCTGTGTACATTGAAAACACTTCATACAAGGTGTTGCCCAATTTAAGATTACTGAATCTCCTTTTTTAAAATCAGTAACCTGATTGCCTACTTTCGATACAATACCAGCACCTTCATGCCCCATGACAATAGGTTTGCCCCAACTGAGTGAATCATAATCCGTATGACATAAACCGGCAGCCTTAATTTTAACTATTACTTCATCTGGTTTGGGTTCATTTACTTGTATTTTTTCAATACAAAACGTACCATCACCTAGAGCAATTGCAGCATTGCAAATTATAGAACTCATTGAATTATATTTTTGATGGATCAAATAGTAAAGGATAAAACTGTCCCTCCATTTTTCTACCTTTTTTGATTATTGGTACACCTTTTAGCATTTCTTCATCAGAATTTGATTCCGTTCCATCAGCAAAAACATTCAGTACCACCGCTCTTCTAGGCATGTTAGATTTATTCTCATAAGAACCATGTACCATGAGTGGATGATGAAATGTGCCATAGCCCATAGGCATTTCTATGGCTACTTTTTTAGCATATTCAGCTTTTTGATCTTCATTGAGTAATGTATCCAAACCATCCATATCACCTGTTAAACTAATGGTATCAAGCAATGGCCATTTATGGCTTTTCGGAATATAATTCAAACAACCATTTTCTGAAGTAGCATCATCTAAACCAACCCAACAGGTAAGATGTTGCATTGGCGATGTTCTCGTCCAATAGCTATAATCTTGATGCCAAGCCACTACACCACCGTGATTTGCCGGTTTTAAAAATAACTGATCGTGCCAAAATCGCACCGCTTTTGTTCCCAACAATTGCGAAGTCGCAACCACAAAACGCGGATTCCATAAAATATCATGAAAGCCTTCTGCTACTCGCCAATGCCCTAAAGAATGAAAAATAGCAGTTTCAGGATTTTCTGACTGATTGGAATGAAATTCATAAAATAAATCGTTTTTTGGATGTGATGGATCAGTAAGTTCTTTAAGCTCTTTTCTTAACTGTTCAATTTGATGATCTTCTAGTATTTTGATGTTGGATAAATATCCATACTCATTGAAGAAAGCAACTTGTTCGTCTGAAAGACTATATTTATCCAATATTTGCTTTGCAGAAAGTTTGGGGAACATATTGCTGATTAATTCGTGATGTTTTGATAAGTCTCTGCCTGTTGTCATGTTTTATTTTTTTTTATAGCTTCGAAATTTCAGGAGCAACTATTTCTCTATGATATTCAATTCACTCTTAATCAAATCTTGTGAATTACCACCGACCATAATAATAAACTTACCAGGCTCTACCACACGTTTCATCTCCTCATTATAAAACTGCAATTCTTCTCTACCAATTTCAAAGCTTACCGTTTTAGTTTCACCAACTTTTAATGTAATACGCTCAAAACCTTTTAATTCTTTTACAGGACGTGTAACACTGCTTATATCATCACGAATATACAATTGTACAACTTCATCACCTATAACTTTTCCAGTATTTTTAACGGCAACACTTACCTTTATCGCTTGATCTACTGTTGCATTTTCTGGACTTACCTTTAAATTGGAGTACTCAAATGTGGTATATGATAAACCATATCCGAAAGGATATAAGGAACCTTTTTCTTTAAATACATACGCGTATAAATGTGCTGTAGGATTATGATTATAAAAATAAGGTAATTGTCCTACTGAGCGTGGAAAAGTGATTGGTAATTTTCCTCCAGGATTTACTTCGCCAAAAAGTGTTTTAGCAACTGCAGTTCCTGTTTCTTCACCCAAAAACCAACATTCTAAAATGGCAGGAGCTTTTTCATCAATTTCGTTTATTGTTAACGGACGTCCATTAATTAAAATAACAACAACGGGTTTTCCTGTTTTTAAAATTTCTTGTACCATTTCATTTTGACTCCCTAATAAATTTAAATCATCTCTATCTCCCATATGCTCATCCGACCAAGTTTCTCTAGCCGTAAATTCATTCCCACCAACAACAATTACAACAGCATCATTATTTTTTGCTACTTGTACCGCTTTTTTAATGGCAATTTTATCTTCTTCAAGACTTGGTAATGTTCCATTTCTTTCAGGTTTCCACATACCAACTTCTTTAGTTATTCTACAGCCTTCGGCATAGGTAACATTGAATTTACCCTTACCATACGCTTTGAGTCCATCTAAAATACTTACTCCAAATTTTTCATCCATAGAATATGAACCAAATTGTAATTCAGCTGCATTAGCACCAATAACCGCTAGATTTTTAATTTTTGAAACATCTAAAGGAAGCATATTATCTTGATTTTTAAGTAAAACAATAGCTTTTTCGGCTGTTTTTAATGATAAATCTATATGTTTTTTGGTATGTGTTACTTTATTTACTCTATTTACATCTACATATGGATCATCAAATAAGCCTAATTCAAATTTTAGTTGTAATACTTTAGAAACGGCTCGGTCTAGTGCTTCTTTGCTTACTTCACCAGCTTTAACCATTGCCGGCAATTCTTGAAAACAATATTCTTTTTTAAAAATGGCTAAATCAAAATCGATACCAGCTTCAATGGCTTTTTTAGCAGATGCCGCCTTGTCTTTTGTGATACGATGCAATGCATGCATATGATCAATGGCATCAGCATCTGAAGTTATCATTCCATCAAAACCCCAGTCATTACGCAATACTTCGGTTAATAAATGTTTACTACCAACTATGGGCGTACCATCAATTTCATGATAAGTAGCCATAATCGATTTTGCTCCCGCTTTTTTTACAGCCCATTCAAATGGTAAAAAGAAATGTTCATATAAGGCATGTTTTGTAACATGAGAAGGTGAGCGATTGGTGCCATCTTGCGGAACACTATGAGCAACAAAATGTTTGGCTGTTACAGCCACATGATTTTTATCAATTACTGTGACATTCCTGCCTTGTAATCCATTTATTGCTGCAATGCCCATGTGACCAACTAGATATGGATCTTCTCCAAAAGTTTCATCTGTTCTACCCCAACGTGGATCGCGAGCCAATCCGATAACAGGAGTAAAAGCAATATTAGCAGCACGGCTTCGCATTTCTAACGCTGTAGCCGTATAGACCTCCTCTATCAATGCTGTATCCCAAGTACTTGCCATGGCTATTGCTTGTGGAAACATGGTCGTTTTTGGTGCTAAAAATCCATGTAACCCTTCGCCAAAAACAAATGCGGGTATGCCGAGACGTGATTCTTCAACTAAAAATTTTTGACTGGCATTGTATATCTCTACCATGCGTTCTGCTTCTAAATATTGATCAAACCACAGTAAACCTATGCCTTTATCTAGGTGTTTCTTAGCTTCTTCAGTTTTTATATTGCCTGCTTCATCCCACATGATATTTTTAGACATCATCAGTTGAGCCACTTTTTCTTCAACAGTCATTTGACTAACAAGATCATTTATCCTAGTTTCAATGGGCTGTTTAGCATCTTTATATATTTTTTGTGAACAGGCAATTTGAAAAAATAGAAGTCCTATTCCTATAAAAGTTAATGTTTTTTTTGAGCTATACATCGTATATAGGTTGTTTTAGAGATTCAGTATTAGTTCAGTATTCGGTACTATTAATATCTCAAATGTAATTAAAATTAGTTACTTTTAGGTCTTTAACTTTTTGAAAATTTTAGTGTTTTTAATTTAACAGGACACCACAGGACAATCAAATAAAAAGATAAATATATCTTGTTATCTTTTTGTAAACAAACTAAGTCATTATATGAAACCAAGAGATAGAGTTTTAAAAGCGTTAAATGGTGAAGAAGTAGATAGACCTCCTATATTTATGACATTGACACCAGAAGCTGCACAAAAAATGTCTAAACATCTTCATGTTCCTTATGAAGAACCCCTAGATTCTATGCTATCTACGCGAATTTCTCATATGGATTTACTAACCAAAATGGGGAATGATTGTGTGGGAGTAGCGGCTACGGCTCCTACAAACTTTCCAACCAGAATCATTGATGAAGAAAAAAAAGTTTCAACAAATGAGTGGGGAATGAAATTTATTGATGTGGGCATCTACTTTGAGTTTTTTGAATATCCATTGGCTCATGCTACATCTATTGAAGATATAGAAAATTATAATTGGCCAGACCCTATGGCAGATGGTAGGTTTGATGCAGCAGCAGCAGCCATTAAAAAATATGGAGATAAGTATGCCATTGTTGCAGATTTAGAAACTTCTTTCTTTGAGACTTCATGGTATTTGATGGGAATGGAAAAAATGTTGATGGACTTGGCAATGGAAGAAGAGTATGTTTTTGCACTGTTTGATAAAGTAATGAAAATTAACACTGAAGTTGGTAAAAAACTGATTGAAATGGGCGTTGATATTATCTGGGCTGGTGATGATTTTGGAACACAAAGAGGTATGATGATTTCACCTGATATGTGGAGAGAGGTTTTTAAACCACGAATTAAATGGATGTTCTCTGAATTTAGAAAAGTAAATCCCGATATTAAAATTGCTTGGCATAGTTGCGGATCTATAATCCCTATAATTGAAGATTTTGCTGAGATAGGATTAGATATTCTCAATCCGATACAACCACTTGCGGAAGGAATGGACCCTCAGTTTTTAAAGGATAATTATGGAGATAAATTAAGTTTTTTTGGAGGTATTGATATCCAAAATTTGATGCCAAAAGGAACCCCTGATGAAATTAAAAAAGAAATTAAAAGAAGAATGAAAATTTTAGGCAAAGGTGGTGGATATATTGTCGCACCGGCACATAATATTCAAGATGATACCTCAGTTGAAAATATAGAAGCTTTTTTTGAGGCAGTGATGGAGTATGGAGAAGGAAATAAAGAATAGACTCGCTTTCTTAAGTAATGAGAGCAATGCTCGTTGGCGAAATTAAAAATAAAATAAGAATTAAAAAATGATAGATTACGCTCAGTTAAATCAGTATATGTATGAAGGTAAAGCACCGAAAGTACAAGAGATTATAAAAAAAGCATTGGCTGACGGAATCCCGGTCAACGAAATATTATCTGAAGGATTAATAGCCGGAATGGCAGTTTTGGGCGAAGATTTTAAGCACAACATTCTTTATGTACCTGAAGTTTTAATAGCTGCAAGAGCTATGAAAATGGGATTGAATGAATTAAAACCATATCTGGGAGAAGGAGACCAAGTCCAAAAACGAGGTGTGGTAATAATAGGTACAGTAAAAGGAGATCTACATGATATTGGAAAAAATTTAGTAAGTATGATGGCTGAAGGTGCGGGTTATGAAGTTCATGATCTGGGTGTTGATATTTCTTCAGATCAATTTATGGAAGCCGTTCATGAGTACAAAGCTGACATAGTTGGTATGAGTGCCTTATTAACGACTACAATGCCTTATATGAAAACAGTAGTTGATGATTTCAAAAGTAATGGACTTGAACATGTTAAATTAGTGATTGGTGGAGCACCAATAAACAAAGCATATGCAGAAGAAATAGGAGCAGATGGTTTTGGAGCTGATGCCGCTTCTTCTGTTGAAGTATTTCATCAATTGATGGATGCAAGCTAATATATTTTATGCGTTCACTACAAAATATATTAAAGACTTCTGGATTTAAAATTGGAGTAGAACTTGTATCAACACGGGGTACCACTGCTCAAGAAAAAACCAAAAAACTAGTACATTTTGGAGAACAATTATGTGAACAAGATGATGTAGGTTGGATATCAATTACAGATAATGCTAGTGGCCATCCTGCTATTTTTCCAACAGTTATCGGTAAATCATTGCTCTCAAAAGGCAAAGAAATAATTATCCATATGACTTGCAAAGATTATAATAGAAATGGTTTAGAAAGTAAAGCATGGGAGCTTTCCAGTGAAGGGTTTTCAAATGTATTGGCCATTACCGGAGATTATCCGGCATCCGGCATTACCGGAACACCAAAACCTGTATTTGACATTGATTCTGTAGGTTTATTACACACTCTTAGCCAATTCAATAAAGGCTTGGAAGTAGGAAATAAAAAGAAATCATACCTCGATAAAACTGATTTTTATTTAGGAGCAGTAGTTTCTAATTTTAAAAAGAATGAGAATGAACTCGTTCCGCAGTATTTAAAACTACTGAAAAAGATTGAAATGGGAGCATCGTTTATTATCAATCAAGTTGGATTCGATGCCGGTAAAATGAGTGAGTTGATAAGTTTTCAGAAGTACAAAAAGCTGGAACATATTCATATGATTGGTAATGTGTTTGTACTGAGTAAATTTACGGTGAACCTATTTCATCAAAATAAAATACCGGGCGTGGTGCTTACAGATAATTTATATGAAAAATGTCAAAAAGCTATCAATTCTTCCGATAAAGGCAAGCAATTTTTCTTGGAATTAGCTGCTAAAATGTTGGCTATTTATAAGGGGCTTGGTTATAAAGGTGGTTATCTGGGTGGAATTCATACTATTGAAGATTATAAAACAATAATGACCCTTTTTAATTCCTATGATAATGAGGCATGGAAACAATTCGCATTAGAAATGCAATATGCACAACATAATGAATTTTTTATGTTTCAAAAGGATAATTCAACAGGATTAACTACTCATAAATTAAATGATGTCTTGCTTGAAAAAGGGAGAAAAACCAAAGATGTAAATCTAAATTATGCTATTTCTAAACGTTTTCATAAACTATTATTTACAAAAGACAAAGGACTCTATACTACAGGTAAAAACCTGTGTGAAAAATCAAATTCAAAATTGAATGCACCAAAATGGCTCTATAAATTAGAAAAAATAGGTAAAAAAACACTATTTGATTGTAAAGATTGTGGAGATTGCTCGCTGCATGAAATAACGTATTTATGTCCGGAATCACAATGTGCAAAAAATCAAAGAAATGGTCCTTGTGGTGGGACTTTAAATACGAAATGTGAAGTAAAGGATATTGATTGTATTTGGGCAAGAGCCTATGATAGATCAAAATATGAAGGCGATATATGGAAGCTTTTAGAACATGACCCAACTATACAAGATCATGCACTAGAAGGTACATCAAGTTGGGGAAATTTTTGGTTAGAAAAAGACCATTGTGCTAAATAGTAATGAAGAAACAGTAAAGTTGGTATGCTGCCAGTTCAAGTACCACGCTTTTGTGCGTGGTGTTTCGAGAATAGTTTTTTGAATTAGAAAATACTAGAATATGAATAAAATAGGAATTATTGGAGATCTAATAAACAACGCATATGGCAGAGCCCGTAGGGCATGGAAGGCTAAAGATCTTAAGGCATATCAAGCATTGGCAATCTCACAAACAGCTCAAGGTTCTGATTACTTAGACGTGAATATTGATAGTACTAGAAATATGAATGTTAAGTTAGAAGAAATGCTTGCTTTTTTACCAGATCTGATTCCTGCATTACAAGAAGTGTCTCCGTTGCCATTATGTTTTGATCATCCATCTTTAGCATTCCATAAAACCGCTATCGAGGCTTATGATTTTAAAAAATCACCACCACCATTAATCAACTCTATTGCTGCATCAAGACAAGAATTGGATGAATTAATAGCTTTAGCTGGACAATATAATGCATCTGTATTGGCCATTGTTTCAGAAAAAGTAACTGCAAGCGGTGGAGTTCCTTGTGAAACACCTAAAGAAAGTTATCAAACTGCTCAATATTTTGTAGATTTATTACGGTCAAAAGCAAATCTAAGGAACGATCAAATTTTCTTAGATCCAGGTTTGCCACCGGTGGGAGCAGATACGCAAGGGCTGGTTAATATGGGCTTAGATGCTATAAAACTGATTAGAGCTGATACAAATTTAGAAGGAGTTCATATTTCAGTAGGACTGTCAAATTTTGCATGGGGAACACCCAAAAACATTAGAGCATCAATGGAGCGAGCTTATTTGAGTGTGGCAGGAGAATTGGGCTTAGATTTTTCAATTTCTAATCCTGAACACAATCCACAACCATTGCCTTTGGATGATTCATTGGTAATTGGACTAAAAAATGCATTACAGCAAGCACGACCACTAGAAGGAGAAACAATTGCAGAATCCGGATTTAGGCAAACAACAGCTATTTTAGATTTAGTAAAAGAGGATGATGACGATTTTTAATTAAATGTCACTTCGAGTGTTTTTTACGAATTTAGGAGTGAAAAATGTATCGAGAAGCATTTTGAATTAGAAAATAAAAGAATTAGAACTACAGAATTCCAACTTAAAACAATGTCGACTTTTTCCTTAAATAACAAAACTATCCAAGTTACTGCAAATAAATCTTTATTTGATTTAGCGGAGGAAATGGCCATAACAATACCTTCATCTTGCAAAAATCAAGGCAAGTGCAAAGAGTGTTTGATAGAAATCAAGGAAGGCTCAGAATTCTTATCTCCATTAACTAAAGAAGAGCAGCATTTATCAACTAAATACCGATTAGCTTGTCAAACATTTATTGAAAAAGAAGGAGAAGTAAAAGCAGAGAGTTTAAAAAGAAGCTTGATTAAAATTGAAGATAAAGGTATCTCTACACTTTCAAATTTAAAATTAGAGCCATCGGTCTATAGAAAGGGCAGCATAGTATTTTTAGATGACAAAGCCATTGCTGAAACTACAGGTTCTTTGTTAGGATTAGCAGTTGATATTGGTACAACCACTGTAGTTGTTAGGCTGGTAGATCTTGAAGAAGGAAATATAAAAGGAACGGCATCCTTTGAGAATCCTCAACGTTTTGCAGGAACAAATGTGATGGCTCGAATAGTGTATGATACAGAGCAGGGTAAAAAAGAACTAAAACGTGTATTTACAGCCCATTTGTCAAACACTATTTTATCTCTTTGCGATACACCCGAAAATATTTTTGAAGTTATGGTAGGTGGTAATACTACAATGAGAGATTTGTTCTTTGGATTGAATGTCTTTACTATCGGACAAACACCTTATAAATCATTAACCGAATTTGACGTAGAAAAAGGCCTAAAAAAAACCACAGCTGTCCAAAATACGGCAAAAAAAATGCGACTGCCTATTTGTCCAAAAGCTAGAATATATGGTTTACCTATTATTGGCGGACATGTAGGAGCTGATACTTCGGCTTGTTTATTAGCAATTCAGTTAATGAAAGAGAATAAAGTGATTGCCTTTATGGATATTGGAACCAATACCGAAATTGTTATTGGAAATAAACACAAAGCGATTGCTGCATCTAGCCCCTCAGGGCCTGCATTTGAAGGCGGCGGAATGGCTTTCGGAATGCCTGCGTTAGATGGAGCTATTGAAAATGTTAAGATTTCTAATGAAGGAAACATTAAAATAAAAACTGTAAATGATAAGCCGCCAGAAGGCATCTGTGGTTCTGGGCTGATAGATATTCTAGGTGAATTAACACGTACAAAAAAAATTAATGAAGTGGGTCGGTTTGAAGATGATATTGAGTTGCTATACCTAGATAATGATAAACATGTTTTTATCAATGAAAATGATATTAATTTATTGTCTCAAACCAAAGCTGCAAATGTAGCAGCATTGCAAATCCTCTTTAAGGAATATGGAATAACTTTCGAAGAAATTGATACCTTCTATCTGGCAGGTGGCTTTGGTGAACATATAGACATTGAGGCAGGAATAAGAATAGGTTTATTACCAAATATTCCCAGAGAGAAATTTAAAAAAATAGGAAATGCTACCATTGAAGGATTGACGATTGCACTTTTGTCTAAAACAAAAAGAGAAGCATTGGAAAAATTTGTAAACAATATCCGGCAAGTAAATTTAGAAACGGATCCCGATTTTTTTGATCATTTTGTAGAAGGATATTTGTTTCACGAAATAAGATAAGTATGATGAAGTCAATGTCATTGCGAGGACGTAGGACGTGGCAATCTCTTGAAATATTGACAATAGAACTACTAAACATATGGAAATAAATTTATCATTTTTAGATAAACCGCATCAACTAAAGGTTGATAGACCTCATTATATCAGAAGATTGGGGTACCCTAAAGATCATGAAGTACCAGAACATATACAAAAATCTATGGATTGGGCTGCACAATGGTATCAAGATAATGGAAATCCATGGATGCAAATTTATGAAGTTGATGTAACCTTAGAAAAAGAAAAAATATTCTTAAATACTATTGAAACAAAAGCACCTAAAATATATAATCGTTTTTACAAGTATGCCGTAAAAACAGCATTGCTGATTGTTTCAACTGCTGGTGATTCAGTTGATAAAAAAACTGCAGAGTTATGGTCATCTGATGAACCTGACAGGTCATTTTTTTTAGATACTTATGCCGCGAGTGTTACTGAGACTCTTGTTTATTTTGGAGTGCAATATATTAATGAATGGGCTGCAAAAAAAAACAGGCGAGCCTTGTCAAGATATAGTCCCGGTTATCCCGGATGGGACTTAAAAGAACAATTTTTATTGATGGATATTATTAAAAATAGTACCAACAAGCTAATTCCTGTTTCGATATCTGATACCGCTTTGTTAGCCCCATTAAAAAGCCAGTTATCTTTAATAGGTATTTATAAAGGAGAAGCAAATGATGAATTGATAGCTATAGAATGTACAACATGTAGTTTTATGGATTGTAATTGTAAGGATAAAGGATTGTTTGTGAAAAAGTAGATTTTGTCGCAGAGAAGCACTGAGATTCACAGAGATAAAATAATAAACATAAAAATAATAGATATGAAATTTAAAATTGGAACAGAAAACAAAGAAGCTGAACAAAAATTAGAAGCTAATTTTGTAGATAATTCAGGTATTGGTGTTCATTATATGGATGCTTACCTCAAACCATTCAACAGTAAAGTTGAAGGAGAATATGAAATCAAGGTCAAACGTAAAGGTTTAAAAGTGTCTTTAAAGATCAATGGAGAAGTTGGTCACGGCTTGATGAGAAGACTGGATGTAAGCCCGGATCCAAGAGTGATGTTGCAGGCAGCAATCACTGAAGCCGCTAATGAAGCTGGCTATGCTTATAGTTTAGAAAACGGAGCGTTTTGGTTGGAAAAAAATTGAAGACCAGCATAAAAATAGGTAGTGTAATCAAAAATACTTGATGATTTTTTAATCAAATTTTATTTAGAAAGTGACTATAAGCATATTGCAATTAGTCACTTTAAGAATGATATGATATTTTTTAATCTACTTTTTCAATTAATAGTACCCAAAAGCCATCATCTGGTGGATTGATTTCAAAACCTTTTATTAAGTTTACTTCTTCTGCATCTCGCCATTTGCTACTTGAAATTTCTAACCATTGAAAAGTTACTTTTCCTAGTAAATTCAAGCTAGGTCTTCCTCCATCAAAAAAGAGAACTGCAAATTGTTTTTTATTTTTATTTGCCAAGGTATAAACTTCATGTCCGCCTTTATAGGCAATAAACCAAGGTTCAGGTTCACTATTAAATACATCTATTTTATCTAAGAGCATTTTCATACTTTTAATATGAATTTGTGCATAGCTATTTATTCCGTTTCCAAATGGTTCTCTATGAAATCGTGTTGATGCAATTCCACCAAACAAATTCCGCCAAAATTTTTCTGCACCATCAGCTTGGTCTCCTGCCCAGCGAGAATTATTGGGACCTCCATAAATTTTATCGACCATAATAGGACGTGGATGAGAAGAATTTTTTACTTTTTTATAAACCCAATAATTTATAGCATAATGAATTTCATTAAATTGTGAGTTTGAATTTGAAATATCTACATAATCATAAATTTCCGGATGCTGAATTTGTAATATTGGACTGCTTCTCCCCCAATTTGGATGATCATATTTGGTAACATAATTCAAAGGTACAATTTCACCTCCTGTTGGATCCCAATCATCATACATATCAGTAGCAAAAATGGTTTTCCCTTTTTTTACAGCCTTCTTTTTTACGTAGCTTATCCAATATTGTCCCCATTTCGGATCAGAATAATTTTCATTATTCATACAGTATAAAATGTTACCATGCTTAAGACTTATGGAAAGAAGTTTGTCTATAAATTTTTCCAAATACTTTAAAACTTTAGGGTTGTGATTTTTCAATCCCGGAACTGTTTCATAAATAGGATTCAATGCTTCCCAATGATAAAAATCAAATGCTGCAGGTAGATTTGTTTCTTCTAATGTATAATTTGAATTGACAGCTGGATTAAAAGGATTATCTAACCATCCTTGAACGTTGTATTTATGAAAATCTACCGTTGGCCATATTTCTAACATTATAATTATGCCTCTTTTCTCTGTTTCACTTACAAAGGTTTCAAACTTATTCCAATATGCTGGATTTGGTTTATTCAGATCATATTTACCATCAATCTTCAAATAAGGTTTAACATTTCCTTTATCTCGCCAACTCATATTCCCGCGTACAAAATTTCCTCCAATGGATTGGATAAGATCAAGCTCTTCAATTATATTATTATTTTGATGAAGGTTGTCGTTACTTGATCCTCCAAATAGAAAAATAGGTTTTCCATTATAATTCCAATACATTGGATTATCTGGATTGAATTCTATTCCTTTAGTCTCTTTTATTTGTGCAATGCTTGTTTGCATAAAAAATATGCAAGCTAACCACACAACTAGTTGATTTTTCATTGTTCTAATTTTTTAATTCTCTTTCCAAGTGATGGGTGTACATAAAGATTGTAAATTCTCATTAGGTGTTTTTGATGGAATCTCACACCCTGCACAAACCATTAATGGGTTTCCAACAGCATTGTATGTATTACTCATATAATTTGATATAGATTTAGGATTTCCATCTTTAATCCCAGTTACAGGATCTATATTTCCGGCCAATATTACACTTGTTCCTAAAATCTCTCTAGCTTCTTCCATATCAACCATATGGTCAACATCAAGAATATCTATATCTAAAGTTGAAATACCAGGTAAGAGGTGTGTAATATTTCCACAAATATGTAAGCGTACATAACCACCTGCTTTTTTAATGGCATCTACTAATTTTTTTTCACGAGGTAAAATTAATTCTTCGTATACATCTGGTGATATCTGACTACAAACAGCATCACCAATTCCGATAGTATCTGCTCCTTCTTTTAACTGTGCTAATGCAAATTCTATAGCTGTTTCAGTTACTTTATCCATCAATTCTTCCATAAAATCAGGATCTAACATCACATCCATATAGAATTCTGTTAAACCATAAAAATCTGCAGCTTCAGCGGCTGGTCCTTCAACCCAGCCCATAATAGAGTATTCACCATAGGCTTTCTCTTTGTAGAGTTGTATGGCTTTTATTCTGTCGAACATTCGTTCTGATGAGTAGGGACCTGGTTCTTTTAAAGTTGATAAATCTTTATTTTTAAGTGGTGTTGTAATACATCTTGGTACACCATTTTCTACATATTTTATTTCAGCACCAAAACCTTGTGTTTCTCGATAAGGGTCAGAAATAGCACTTAATTGGTCAAAACCAAAATCTTTTGCACAAGCAATATTTGCTTCTACCAGTACATTATAATCTGATGCAAATTTTCCGTAATTGGAATCAATATATTCCGCTGCGAATTGCATGACTATTGGAATTCGTGCCAAATGATCAACGGGCTCACCTTTGATTGTTTTTAAATATCTTTCTAGGCTATTCATATTGTTATTCTTTTGCTACTAATTATATATTTTTCCTTTCATGACTGCTGACTGCCAGCTATACACATTTCATTCACAAGTTGTTATTGCTAACATAAACCAGCCTGCATGTGGTATCCATTGTTCTGTCCATCTCCAATTCATAGCAAGATCATCCTTATATGCTGAAGGTAAAAAGGCAATGTCAGACTCATCTTGTACACCTGAAGTTATACCATTGGCAATTCCTCCAAGATAATTTCTATTGTACTGATTGATATGTTTCGGATTATTACGCCCTAAACCTTCTAACATAGACATATCATAAGGATTTAATCCTAAAATCCAGTTGATTTGATTTTGTACATACGCTTGGGTTTGCTCTTTCTGCTCAGGTAACATATAGGGTTTTGCAATGTTAAATGCTACAGCAAGTGATGCAATTCTTGCATTTTCACCTTGATACCAATACCCTGTTTCATTTTGATGAGGCATAAAGAAAGTCGCTTTTTTGCTATCTTCATCCGTTGCTTTTACATATTGCCTTGGATAACCAAAAGGATTGTGTACTTCATTGGTGATTGTAAGCTCAAAAGTTATAGCTCTCTGGATGATAGAAATAGCCTTATCTCTTAAAGATTTCTCTTTTTCTATTTCTAAATAATTACATAATGCGATAATTGGATAACCTGCCTCAACAGCGTGGTAAAAAGGACGTTCAAATATTTTAGCACTAAACCAACCCGTATAATTTGCATCACCACTTAATCTATAACCTAAATGTAATGCTCTTTCTCGGGCAAAATCTAAATACTTATTCTTTTGGGTAGCCTTGTACAATTCACATTCTGCTATTAAAGCACAATAATCATCAATAATATTTTCTTCCCCATCATCACAATACCTCACATTACCTGAAAATAAATGTTGAAAACCTTTTTCAGCTTTTTCCAAATAGGTTTTAGCACTAAATTCTCCTGAACCTACCGTACTTAATTTGGCTAATGCAGCAATGGCAATTCCTGCTCCTTCACGAAATGCTGCTTGATAATTCTCTGTTTTAGTTCCTGCTAAGGTTTCGTAAGCACAAATTTCACGCTTAGTGTGGTCACCTGTCCAATTATCAAAAATATTGGTATAGAAATAACCTTCATCATCTTGCATTCGAACTAAAAAATCTCCTCCATACTTAGCTTCTTTTATCAAATCGTTAACTAAGTTAAGGTTAGCTCCTTTTTTATTTTGATACTTTTCTGCTGCTGCTAACAGATTGTATACTACTAAAGGCGTTTGTTGTGGTGTTAAATAATTGCTATACCCTAAATGAGACAAACATTTGCCAGCATCCGCAGAAGCGTCATACCAACCACCATGCAGGTCAACTGAATCTTTTCGTGTACCAAAAAATGGAGCTTTAGAATCCCAGTCTTTAATTTTTTGTTCAGGATGAGAAGATTGTAAACCTTTCAATAGTAATGGCAATGCTTTTTCAAGAACGTTCTGCTGTTTAATTTCAAAAGTTGCAGATTCAATAGTCTTCTTATTGAATTTTGTGGTTATTTTATAGTTTCCTGATGTAATAACTGAACTAAATAAACCTTCATAGGCCTTACCGGTATGCCAATTATCTACTTTACCTCCTTTAGCAAACACACCCTTAAAGACTGTTTTACCTTCTTGATTTACTACTTTGAATTTTATTGGAGCATTTTCTGAAAGTGTTTGAAAAACGACTTTCTTTTCTCCATTTTCAGGATAACCAACATGATTTATCAATAACTTTCCGCTAATTTCCTTTTCAGTTTTTGGAATACTTGCACAATTTAAAATCATTGTGCTTATAAGTAATAGAATTCCTATTTTAATGATAAGAAATAGTAGTTTGCTTTTCATTAGTCATTTTTTAATACTGTTTTTCATATTTATAATCGCCCCATGGATATTTAATCGTACGTTTTAAAGGAACATTCATTCCTTTAGTTTCTTCTAACCAATCGTACAATTCACTAGCAAGACTTTTGACTAATTCTTGATGTTCTGGTTTTTCTATGATATTATACATTTCATCAGGATCATTTTCTAAATCATAAAGTTCGTTACTATCCCATAACCCATAATACCTGATGTACTTATATTTATCTGTCCGCACTGCAAAAACGGTTGGTGTCATCGGAAAATCATATTCCCAGAAATATTCATAAAATATTTTCTTACGCCAATTTTTGGTATCACCCTTTAAAACTTGAAGCATTGATCCTCCAGGCATATAGTCGGGTTTTTCAACATTTGCACAATCTAAAATTGTTGGTGCTATATCTATATTTTGAACCATAGAATTGATGCTTGCACCACCTTCAAAAAGCTCCGGACAATGGATCAACATAGGTACTTTAATAGATTCTTCGTAGGCATGACGTTTATCAATTAAACCATGTTCTCCCCAACTAAATCCATTATCGCCCATATAAATAACTAGTGTGCTTTCGTCTAGGTTATTTGCTTTAAGCCAATCTAGAACCGACCCTATACTTTCATCAACACCCATCAATGTTTCATTATAATCAACCACCACACTATCTAAATCAGTTTTTTGATGGTACATATAATCTACACCATGCCAACTGTGTCGTTGGGCTTTTACCCATTCTGGCCATTTCAATTTTTTATATTCATCTGTGCTAGTTTGTGCGAAAGTTTTAGGCCTTACAATTTTCTTTCCTATATACATACCTTTATGACGTTTTGCAGGTTTAAATGCTGCATGGACGGCTTTATGAGAAAGGTATGCAAAAAACGGTTTGTTTTTATCACGATTATCTAGCCATTCTAAGGTATGTTTGGTCAATAGATCAGTAGTATATGTTGAATCTTTGTATGTAATTCGCTCTCCATTGATATTGAGTGTTGGGTTATAATATACACCTTGCCCCGCAAAACTTTCCTAATGGTCAAACCCTGGTTGTTGTTTATCTGAGTGGTCACCCATATGCCACTTACCGAAAAATGCAGTTTGGTATCCTGCTTTTTGTAAATATTCAGGAAAATAAGTAAGATTACCCGGATCTGGAGCGTAATTATCAACTATAGTATGGACATGCGAATATTGTCCCGTTAAGATAGACGCTCTACTTGGCGAACACAACGAAGTTGTAACAAAAGCATTTTTCATATAGGCTCCATCGCTAGCTAATTTATCCATATTTGGGGTTTTTAACCATGGCACTTTACCTGTAAAGCCCATATAATCATATCGATGATCGTCAGATAAAATAAAAATTACATTGCGTTGTTTAACTGAACCTTGATCAGAATGTGCCTGTTGAGTTTGTTCTTTTGTACCATTTTTGCATCCATAAAATAATATCGTTAGTACCATTACATATTGCCAAGTTTTCATAACCAATAAATGTTTAAAATTATTCTACAACTGTAAATGATGATTTTAAATTAGTATCTGAGCTACCACCAATCCAAATATTAAAATCACCAGGCTCTACTTCCCATTTATTATTTGATGTATAAAACTGAAGCGTTTTAGCGTTTATGGTAAACGTAATGACCTTTTTTTCGCCAGATTTTAAAGCTACTTTCTCAAATCCTTTTAGTTCTTTTACCGGACGTGTTCTGCTTCCAGCCAAATCTCTAATATATAATTGAACTACCTCTTCACCATCTCTATTGCCTGTATTGGTCAACTCAACACTTACTTCCATTGCTTCGTTTTTTGAAAACTCAGTTTTATTTAATTTTAAGTTCTCATATTTAAAACTGGTATAACTCAATCCATAGCCAAATTCATATAGTGGGGCATTACTTTCATCAATATAGTGGGACCAAAATACCTGTTCAGGCACTTGTAAGGTAGGCCTTCCAGTATTTTTATGATTATAATAGATAGGTACTTGACCCAAACTTCTTGGAAAGGTCATAGGTAATTTTCCACTTGGATTATAATCTCCATACAAAACTTGTGCAATAGCATTACCACTTTGAGTACCTAAATGCCAGCCTTCAACAATTGCAGGAATATTTTCATCTGCCCATGTAATAGCTAATGGGCGACCATTCATTAATACCAATATAATGTTTTGATTTACTTTGTAAATTTCTTCTAAAAGTTCTTGTTGTAGTCCGGGTAGATCTAAAGTAGTACGACTTCTACCTTCACCTGATTGAAATCCGTGTTCACCAAGAACCATAATGACAACATCTTTATTTTTAGCAGCATTTATGGCTGCCTCAAAACCTGTCCTGTCTGTAGTATTGATGTGCGTTTCAACAAAAAAGGAAGCTATACCATCTACGAGCTTAACACCTTTTTCATGTGTGATCTTATTACCAGAATACTTTTGCAATCCTTCTAAAACTGAAATTGCTGAATTGTCAGGAGCGTTTGCTCTCCAACTTCCAAGCGGACTATGTTTGTCATCAGCAAGTGGGCCAATTAATGCAATACTTAATCCTTGTTTTTTTAATGGTAATAATTTCTTCTTATTCTTTAGTAGCACAATTGATTTTTTTGCCATTTCTAACACAGCATCATTATTTTCTCTGCTACCAATAACTTGTTTTTCTCTTTCTGCATCACAATATTTGTAAGGATCATCAAAAAGACCTAATTCAAACTTAACTTTTAAAATTCTTTTAACGGCATCATCAATTAGTTTTTCATCAACTTTTCCTTCTTTAACCAATTCTTCAAGGTGTTTTACATACATATAAGACTCCATATCCATATCTGACCCAGCATTTACACCAAATTCTGCCGCTTGTTTACCATCTTTTGCATAACCGTGTATGGTCATTTCACCAACAGAGCCCCAATCTGAAACTACAAAACCTTTAAAATTCCATGCTCCTTTTAAAAGATCTCTTTGCAGGAATTTGTCACCAGTTGCGGGAATTCCATTTAATTCATTAAATGAATTCATCATAGTTTTAACACCAGCTTCAATTGTAGCCTGAAAAGGAGGTAGTACAATATTGTGAAGTGTAGATAAACCAATATCAGCAGTGTTATATTCTCTTCCCGCTTCAGCAAATCCATAAGCTGCAAAATGTTTTGCACAAGCAGCAACTGTATTTGTAGTGGAAAGATCGTCTCCTTGAAAACCTTTAACTCTTGCGTAGGCAATTTTACTTCCTAAAAAAGGATCCTCTCCGGCACCTTCCATAACTCTCCCCCATCTTGCATCTCTTGAAATATCAACCATAGGAGCAAATGTCCAATTGATTCCTGTTGCAGCAGCTTCACTAGCCGCTACTTTAGCAGAATTTTGGATTGCCTCTAAATCCCAACTTGCAGACTCTGCTAAGGGAATAGGACTTAATGTTTTATAGCCATGAATGACGTCAAAGCCAATAATTAACGGAATTCCTAATCTTGTTTCTTCAACAACTATTTTTTGAACTTTCCGCACTTCGTCAACCCCTGTTACATTTAACATAGAACCAACCAGTCCTGTTTTAAGATGTTCATATTTTTTAGCTGCACTACTTTCTTTAGGTACCGGCCCGGTAACATCCCAAAACCCGTTGTATTGATTCATTTGACCTATTTTTTCCATTAATGTCATTAATGCCAACACAGAATCTACTTTTTTATCAATTTTAGTTTTAGAACTTGTCAAAATAGGAGTATTCAATGTATCGATACTGCTTAAAGGTTTATTTTTTTTCATGCTTTTTTTGTTTACTCCACAACTAAAAAGAAGTGTAATTGAAAGAAGAGCGATTAAAATTCGTGTCATTATATGTTATTTATGGTTAATTAATATTTTCATTAAAGTTAATTACAATTTTGGTATTAGGCGGTTTAAATAAATAGTTTTAATTGTGTTGATAATAAATTATTTTAATTGATAGACTCTAACATAATCAACAACCATTTGTTGAGGGAATATGCTATCATCAATACCTTTTTGACCACCCCAGCCTCCACCTATGGCCACATTTAGTTTTAAATGAAAAGGTTGATCAAAAGGCCATTCAGCAATAGTTTTATGCTCATTCTTAATGCTGTTATACACAGTGCCATTAACAAAAAAATCAATTTTTTCCGGAGTCCATTCTATAGCATAGATATGGAATTCATCAAAAGGATTTTCTACTTTAATAGTTTTACCTTTTTGCGTTTTAAGCACATGATTATAGGCTTTGGTATGAATAGTGCCATGAATTACTGTTGGGTCATAACCAACATGTTCCATGATATCTATTTCACCACATTCCGGCCAAGATATTTTTCCCCAATTTTCACCCAACATCCAAAAGGCGGGCCATGTACCTATTCCTTTAGGTAATTTAGCACGAATCTCAATTTTAGCATATTGCCAATCTACTATACCCATTGTTGTTAAACTTGCTGAGGTATAATCTGCTGATTCAAGCTCATCAACATATTTAGGTCTTTCATGAAAAGGAGGGGTTTCATTTTTAATCCTTTCTTTACGAGCCTCAATAATTAAATTGCCATTTTCTACTCTCGCATTATTTAAAGAATCTGTATAGTATTGTTTTTCATTGGCTCGGATAAAACCAAGTTCATAAGTCCATTTTGATGCGTCCGGTCTACCTGTATAATCAAATTCATCAGCCCAAACTAATGTATAATCGCTTTTTTGTGGTGTAGAGACCTCTTCTTTTTTAGGTTTTTCCAAACAAGAAAACAGAATTGTAAAAGATAGAAAAACAGTTAATTTAGATATTGCCTTCATATTATAAAATTTAAAGAGTTTTTATGTTATTGAGTTAATGTTCATTTTTCATTTAGCAAAAAAATAAAAAAGAAATTTATGATTTATGTACTTCAATGTACATTTATTAATTAATATCTGCTAACTTTTTTTGTGATCTAAAATAGTCCGACATATGCACTTTCATGCTATCAATAATTATTTTATATTTTTTATCATTTACCATGTTTTTAGCATCTAATAAATCCTTTTCATAATCATAAAATTCTGATGCATACACATTCTTTGCACTGTATTTAGCCCCACCATCTTTAAACATTTCTTTTACCCATTCAGTATAACGATAGCGTTCTGTTCGCAATGAATAACCCTCAAGTTTAATTCCCTCTTTGGTTGTTCTATGGTATTGTGTCATGGCATAATTCTTTACTTTTTCTTTACCGTTTTTAAGTATAGAGACCAGACTTTTCCCGTCAATATTCTCAGGAATTTCTATCCCAGCTAAGTCACATAGTGTAGGGAAAACATCTACCAATTCGGTAGGCGAGTTTGTTTTATTTTTTATGGTGTAACCAGGGGCAGAAATCAATAATGGCGTAGCTGTTGCTTGTTCAAGGTTTGTAAATTTATTCCACATTAAATGGTCGCCTAAATGATAACCGTGATCACTCCATAATACTACAATGGTATTTTCTCGAATTCCTAAGTCATCTAATGCATCTAACAATCGTCCTACTTGATTGTCAGCATGCGACACACAAGCATAATAACTATGTTTTAATTCTTTTTGCATTGCCATAGGCAACGGATCTTTTTCAGGAATAGGTGCATAACCACTCCTCAATTCCCATGAAGGTTGGAAGTGAAACGGAGGTATACTTTTAGGAAACTCTTGAACTTTGGCAATCTTGATGGAATCTCGGTTATACAGATCCCAATATTTTTTTGGAGCGACAAAGGGTAAGTGTGGCTTTTTTATTCCAACAGCAAGAAAGAAAGGCTTATCGCCTTTAGCCATAGTATCTAATAATTTTAAACCTTCATCTACAATTTTTGCATCTAAAAAATCAGATTCTGGTCGGTCAGGTGCTTCAAATGGTACGTTCCTATTATTTTCATTACTCGCTCCTGCAAAACGTTCTGTTTCAGTATGTTCTAGCCATCGTGTGCCTTTAGGTTTTACAAAAGGAATGCTCCAAGATAAACTATCTCTTTGAGTATCCACAGTACTTCCATCATAAACTTTACCGCTTCCTGAAGTTTCATAACCGTATTTTCGTAAATATTCTGGTAATGAAACCATGTTAGGATTAGCCTCACGCACTTGCGTAAATAACTCCCATACCTGACCATTATCTGGACGTAAACCTGAAAGAATACTTGCCCGAGACGGACCACATAAGGCCTGCTGACAATGGTTATTTACAAATGCTGTACCTTGACTTGCTAACTTATCTATCTGAGGCGATTTTATCTGTGTATTTCCGTAATAGCCCAATGTATTATTCAAATCATCTACGGAAATAAAAAGAATATTTGGTTTCTTTTTTTCTACAGTAATATCAGCTACCGCTTTACCTACTTCTTTTTGTTTACAGCTAAGAACCAAAATACTTAATAATATAAGAAAGGTAACCTTCTGTAAGATACTTTTCTTTATTTTTGTTTTCATCCTATTATCTTTTTAATTTATTTAACCAACAATGCTTCTAATTCCTCTAAAGATTTTCCTTTGGTTTCCGGAACTTTCCATATTATAAAGACAAAACCTATAGCTGCAAAAACAGCAAAAATTAAAAAAGTCATCGTGTTTCCTAGATTGGCTAACTCCCATGGGAAAATAAGTTGTATACCAAAACTAATAGCAGAGCTAATCAATCCTACAAATGAAATGGCAATACCCCTGATTCTGTTAGGGAATAATTCAGAAAACATCACCCACATAATTGGACCAATAGATACTGCAAATGAGGCTACAAATAGTAAGATACCAAATAAAATAAGTGCTGAATTAATGCTTGCAGCAGCAGTTATTAGTCCCGATTCGTGCTCTTTAAAAGTATCTTCTCCCAACACTTTGGTTAATGCAGCCTTATATGTTAATTCATCATTAAAAGTTTGACCAATAAGAGAAGTCAATTGCGATTGATTAATTTCGGTTGGAAGCTCTTTCGTAGATTCCTGAGATAAAGTGTATGTAGCCGAATTAAACCCAAATGCTAAAACAAACATGGCTATAGTCATCCCTGCCAAGCCAAAAGTTAGTAATGGTTTTCTGCCAAGTCTATCAATTAATAGAATTGCAATAATTGTAAATATTAAATTTGTAAGTCCTACCAGAATTGCCTGAATAAACGAAGCGTCTGTACCAATACCAGATTGTTCAAAGATCATAGGTGCATAAAATAGAACAGCATTCATTCCTGTAATTTGCTGTAATATAGCCAATCCGATTCCGATGGTTAACACCAATTTCATAGCTGGTTTAAATAATTCTTTTATTGATACTTTTTCATTTTCTGTATCTCCAACTATACTATTATGTACGGCTTTTAGCTGTTCTTTTGCATCTTCTTCAGTAGTTACTTTTTTCATAATCTCTAAGGCTTCGTCTTCTCTCTTATGCATCGCTAGCCATCGAGGACTTTTAGGAACTATAAACAATGCGACGTAATACAGTATTGCCGGAAGAATCTCAAGTCCTAACATCCAACGCCAGTTCCACTGATCTAACTTTAGTGATTGAGCCCAACTTGTATCTGACTGTCCGAGTTGTAGAATAAGGTAGTTTGTAAAAAATGCTACTGAGATTCCTAAAACAATATTTAACTGGTTAAAAGATACCATTTGACCTCTCATTTTTGCAGGAGATATTTCAGCTATATAAACAGGTGCTAAAATTAATGATGCCCCAACACCAAAACCACCAAGCATTCGGGCAATTACAAAAATTATAAAATTTGGGGCTAAAGCTGATCCAATAGCAGATATGGCAAAAATAATTGCGGTATATTTAAGTAACCTTTTTCTACCAAATTTGTCACTTAAAGGACCAGCAGTCATCATTGCCAACGTAGCGGTAAGACTCAAAGAACTGACTGCCCATCCCAACTCTAGTTTGGTCAGTTCAAATTCAGGTTCAATAAATTTGATTACTCCCGAAATTACTGAGGCATCAAAACCCATTAAAAAACCTCCCATAGCTACTATTAGTGCTACTTTAATGGTAAATAATTTTTCTTTAGTCATTTTGATTATTTTTTTAGATTAAATTTTTTCTTTTTTAACTTCTAGCCATTCTTTTTTCTTAAATTGATACAATAATGGCCATGAGTGGATATGAGTACAATAGGTTGGAAAATCCATATATATACTCCCATTATTACTTGCTAAGCCAGGGTGTTTTGCCAAATTAGAATTTACACAATCGCCTCCTGTCCATTGTCCGGGCCAATAGTCTGGATAATTTTTTGCAAAATTAGCAAAGCTCATTTTCGCTATCACACTATCCGCTTTATCAATATCAACATTCATTAATCCCAAAGCATACATACCCTGAACATACTGCCAAATACCTCCGTTTTCATGTGTTCCCGCCTCAAAAGTATCACTCACTTTTTTTTCTGTTGTACGTACACCTAATACTTCATTATCGCTTAATCTCTTAGTAACCTCTTCTACAATTCTCTGTCTTTGTTCCAACGGAATTTCATCAATCATCAAGGTATATAATTGCGATTCGATATGCATGTGTTCCGCACCCATATCTAATTCATCATTAAAATAGGCTCTTTTGGCAAAATTTCGATTTCCCAAATCGCTAATAAATGCTTTTAACATATTTTCACGATATATACTTAGCCTGTTTGTCAAATTTTGGATTGCTATTTTTTCTTTCACTAATTGCGGATCATTACTTGCTTTTTTTAACTGCCCAATTAATTGTTTTAATACCACTATTGCCATAGAAGCATTATAATGTGATTCTGCAGTAGGATAGTAAAATGTAATAGGTTGTTCATTCCAAATTTGGTCATTCCAATCGCCGTTTAACATTTTTATCAATCCATGATGACCGACGGCAATCTCATCATTCAGATAATCAAAAGCTACTTTTAATTTTTCTAGTACTGAAGCTTTATAATTGATTCTTTTAGGATAATAAGCTGTTTCATCATTTAAAAAGCTGTAATCACCTGTTTTTTCCAAATATTCGGCTACAGCCCAAAATACATGCAATTGCAAATCACTAGGATTCCATAAATTAGGAACAGCATAACCATAGCCATTTACATTATAATGGAAATAGCCATTCGGATTCATCTCTTTCAGAACAAAACGAATAATAGATTTTGATAGTTTAGGATTAAAATAATTTGTAGGCAACGAATAGTGTAGATGATCCCTAGCTACTGCATTTAAGCCCCAAATATAATCGTAAGTCATTCCTTGTGGAATAAAGGTTTCATCAAAATAATCATTATATTTCGCTGAAGCTTCTAATACATAAGTATTCCAATATTGCTCTCTTTTGATAACTTCATCTTTTTGATAAGAAAAATCGGGTAGCTTTTCTTTCCACAGTTTTCTAAATTTTCCATCATCTTTTCCTTTACTAAAAAGAGCGTTCGATATGTCATCAATGATTTCATTGTCGTATTTAAAACCTACAACAAATCTTAGTATTTTGCTTTTTCCTGATTCTAACTCAAAATTATTTTGAGCCAAAATTGTACTGGTGTTGTCTTGATGATCTACAACATTATATATTACTTTACCCTTTCCTTTAATAAAAAGCTCTGGCGGATAAAAATCATAGGTAGAAGCTTCTTCTTTAATAGGTTTTGTAATTGTTTTGTCTGTATGTGGTTCAAATGCTGAAGCTACATAATTTGCATTAATTTTAGTGATAGCTTTGTAAGAAATTCTTTTTTCATCTACCATTTTATAATTAGCCAAAATTGATTCAGCATACTGAATATTTTTAGTTTCATTTCCTGTATTTGTCAACTTAACCGTAATTAACAATGCCGACTCTCCAGCATTAATTCTTTGAGATGGTGCTGTTGCAATAGTTCGTTCACATTGAATATCCTTGTCAATTTCTATGTTGAAACTTGCAAAACCGGTACCAAATACTTTTTTTGCATTGCAAGCAACCGAGGAATCCAATCCAGATAAATGGTATTCTTTTTTATCAATTCTTATAGTTGCCAGATTTGTTGGAAATTTTTCGGTTGCTACATTTAATCTACCCCACGCTCTACGCAAAGTATAAAGGTCATATGATCCTGAGGCATGCACAAAACCTGTAATTGCGTAATTACCAAATAAAAACCAAGGATCTTTTGGATAGGTGATTTTTTCACCATCAAAAGCAGTAATTTGATAAGGTATTTTACCCGTATAATTAAATGTTGGCAAGTTTACATCGTCAATAGACCAATACCCTATATTACTATGCAAAGAAGAATTTGATAGGGAAAAACTAATATCATATTTAGACTTATTTTTCATGATTTTAATACTAAAAGTAAGTTAAACCGTATAGTGGTGCCTGAACAAATATAAAAATTTGTACACATAAATTTTAAAAAATTTAACGATCTTTTATTAAAAAATGGGCTCACAGTATAATTTGTAAACCCACTCAAAAAACTAACTCAAATAATAATTTAAATTAATAGATAAATTTCTTTGCCAACAATAAATTTTCTCCTTTAACTTGAAGAATGTAAATTCCTTTTTTTAAATTTATTTTTTCTAATTGAATGTTCATTTCTCCATTAGAGTTTTGTACGATCGAAGAATTGTATATAATTCTACCTAGAATATCAGTTATTTTTACTGCTATATTTCCTGAGACAGTATAATCTTTTAGTTTAAATGCTAAGTTTCCGTCTTTAATAGGATTTGGAGCAATGGAAAGTGATCTTCCATAAGCATCAAATGAGTCAATACTAGCTGTTGCAGTATTCTCATATACTTTTACATAATCAACAATCATATCAGCGGGTAAACCTCCATCATCAACAGGAGTGTTTCCGCTTCCACCCCAGCCACCAAGTTGATGCGATAAAATTAAATATGATTCAATAGTACTCACTCTTGCATTCGTATGTGTCCATGTAAGATTTCCATCGACATAAAATTTCATTTCTCCCTCAGACCATTCTAATCCATAGGTATGAAAACCATCTGTTGTTGGTGAAATTAAAAATTGTCCAGAACTTGTTGTTTTATGATCTGCATCATAATTATCCCAATGTAAAGCGTGTTGTAGTTTATTATCACCCCAAACACCTAAAGATTCCATAATATCCATTTCCATACCTCCATCATCTGTTTTTGATGTATTAGCCCATCGGTCACATACATGCAACCTCAATTGATCTCCAAAACCTTGGTTAGGTTCTGTAATTCTTACCATAGCATCGTCAGAAGGGTAAATATTTGCACCATCATCTATCACTAAAACTGGTCTATTCGTCACACCACCATTCTCCTTACTACCAAATTCTACTCTTTTTTGTTTCATAAATTGAGCCATCAATGCGAAACCTGCAAATTGCTTACTACTAGAAATTTGTGCATTGATGTAGTCAGTAACATCTACTTCTATGTATTCACCAACTATTATTTGATTTGTAAGTGATGCATTTGTAGTACCCATAAATTGTTTTAAAAAAGCAGCATCATTAGTAGGTTTATTTGCCCAAGTAATATTTTCTTCTGTCCAAGTAGAATTATCAATAATTTTATGAATAGAAATATTATGATCAGCATCAACTTCGGTTTGAGGCATTATTTTTACCTTAAATATAGCTGAAGTAATTTGAGTGTTTTGACTGTTAATATCAAATTTGATATAACTTCTGGCATCAGCATACCAAGGTCCAGGTTGTGGTACTCCTCTATCGGGCATCATCCAAAAAGCTGGCCATACACCTTTTTCGGCGTCGTATTTTATTCTAGCTTCAAAGTAACCGTATTTTTGCTTAAATTGCTTAAAAGTTGAAATTTCTGCAGAAGCATAGCCTTTGGTAACGCCTGCAAAAATTTCAGTACGTTTTTCGGCTCTCATAGTTAGTAATCCGTTTTCGACAATGATACTTTTTCCGGAATTGGCAAATAAATGACTAGCACCTATTCCGAGCCAATGTACACCCATTTTCCATTTTTCAGAGTCGAGATGATTATTATCAAAATTATCTTCCCAGACAAGATCCCAACTCCCCGGAGGTGTTTGTGCAACTAATTGCAAGGTCATTAATAAAATAATAAGTGTGTAGATTTTTTTCATTAGTTTGTGTTTTAAGGTTATTTTGATATTTATTCTTATTTACAAATAAATAATAGTTTTTGGTTAATAATTAATAGTAACATCTTTTTTTAATATGGGTTTGCGAATGATTTACAAACCCATTAAAAAAACTAACTCAAATATTATTCATTGAACTCAGATTTATTGTAATAAAAACGGTGCAAAGAAGCATGGTCATCATTCAATGCAGATATTACATAGTTAATCTCACCAATTTTAATACTACCCACCTTCTTACAATCACCTTTGATAAAAAGTCCGCTTTCTGAAGGTTTTAAAGCCACCATATTTTCTATACTTTTATCAAAATCTATTATACATCCATAACTTGCATCATTTCTAGTAGTCTCAACCTCAGAAGCATAAAGATTTCCTACCAATAACAACTCTATAGTTCCGTCACCATCAATATCATTAATTAGAATGTCATTAATAGATGAGATTTGGGCGTAATTGGGTAATTTTAACTTGTTGAAAGAGCCATTATCATTTTGTAAAATAAAAGATGAAAAAGTTGTGGCACTTAATTCAAGTGCATTAGTAAGTCCCAAATCTGAGTAGATCGTATTGACATCTGCTTTTGCAAAACTATTGTAATCTTTGAACTTCTCTTTTAGCTCTGGTATTTGTTCTGAGGAACATTGTTTACCTCTAACCGGATAATAATTATTCCCTTGTGGGTAGCTCAATACTATATCCATACTGCCTGAACTGTTAAAATCTTTTGCAAAAACCTTAAAGGGTTGATCTACAGTTGCCTGATATTTATAATTATTTCCAATATTTCCTAAAACCATATCCATATCTCCATCACCATCTATATCACCTTTCTCTATTGAAAACCACCAGCCGGCCATATTGCTCAAACCTAATTCTTCGTTTGATTCTCTGGTAAATATTCCATTATCGTCTTGCAGCATAACCCATGGCTCCATCCATTCACCTACCAATACTAAATCTAACTTATCATCTGTATTTACATCTATCCATACGGCATCGGTTACCATTCCAGTATTCATAAGCTCTGGTGATATATGTTTTGTTACATCTTCAAAATTCTTTCCTGTGTTCTCATAAATAAAACTACCTTGCGATAACGGATAGTTATGAGGCAAATGTCTGGTACCTACAAATAAATCAAGATCTCCATCGTTATCAAAATCTACTGTTTTTACGGTACTACCGCTTGCTGGATTTTCTGGTAATAAATCCGAGCCATCTGTAAAATAACCGTTTCCATCATTAATATAGAGGCGATCCTTATAATTTGAATTTCCAGGTTCAAATTCATTTCCGCCTGAAACTACATACAAGTCTAGATCATCATCACTATCAAAGTCAAATGCTAGTGCATCTACCCCTTCATGTAGTTTGTATTTTTCAAACAATTCATTTTTCTGAAGAATAAATTTTCCGTTTTTATCTTGAAAATATAGTGCTGCCTTATTTCCTGAGCTTCCTCCAAAGAAAATATCATCCCTGTCATCATTATTAAAATCAGCTATTGCCATAGCCGGGCCAAATTGTGACATTTTATGTGGTAACAAAACTTGTTTCTCAAAGTCATCAAAGGTATTTTCCTGATGAGAAAAATCTAAAAAATTGTTAGGTTGATCAATAAATTTAAAGAGTTTATGATTCTCTCTCTTTTCTACCTTGACATCTGTTGAAGTAACCGCATCATTCTTATCTATAGTAATTCTTTGGTTAGCACTCACATCTAAAGTACGAGAAATCTTACCATCTGGCCATCTTACTATAATAGTATCTATTTTTTTAGATTGACCCAATCCGAAATGAATAACATCACTTGATGCAGATTGAAACCCTCTTACAGGCATTTGTTCTTTATATTGAGCACCATGTTTGGTTTTTATCTCAATTCGACTTCCAACTCCTTTTGAATTGGTTTTTTGTCCTTTGAGTTCAATATTTAGGTAGCCATGATTGTCATCATTTAGGCTTTGATTTTCATAAATAAAGGCTTCTTGATCTATATTATTGATAACGAGATCTAAATCTCCATCATTGTCCAAATCTCCATATGCCATACCGTTAGAAAAACTTGGTTGATCTATACCAGCTTGTTCAGAAATATCTTTAAAGTTTAAATCACCTTGATTTTTATAGAGATAATTTGGTATAGGTTGAGAAGGCATTTTTTTTGATTCTTCTAATACTCTTTTTGGAGATGCAAATGCTAATATCCTTTTTGCATTAGCAAAAAAATCACGATTGTTAATATCCCTTCTTGTTCCGTTGGTAATAAAAATATCTTCTTTTGCATCATTATCCACATCAAGAGCTAATACTGACCAACTCCAATCTGTTGATGAAATACCTGCCATCTGAGAAATATCACTAAAACGAGGAATACTATCAATGATACCAGAATTTAATTGTAAAACATTATGCATATATTGATAGTGCAAATCATTATCTACTTGAGCCCAAAACAATGGAATATTCATACTTGCCATATTTGCTTTAGAGCGATAATTATCTTGTGGGTTCATATCTAATTGTATAAAATCCATCAACCCATCACTATTAAAATCGGCAAAATCGGATCCCATACTGTACATTGCCGTATGGTTAGTTGCCTGTTTTACAACTTCCCTAAATGTCTTATCACCATTATTCAAGTAAAAAAAATCAGGAGAACCAAAATCATTATCTAAATAAATATCCGGAAGGCCATCATTATTAAAATCGCTAATGCTTGCACTGATGGTGAGTCCAAAATTTTCTAATCCTGATACCTTTGTTTTATCAATAAATTTACCATTAACATTTTCATATAGATGATCTGAGTCTGTACTCTCTAAATTATCCATTCTATATTTATAATATTCAGGCGAAGCACTAAATTGGGTAGGTGAATAATTTATCACTAATAAGTCTAAATCGCCATCAGCATCATAATCAAAAAAGGTTCCTTGATAACTGTTCCCAGAATCTGCTATACCATATTCTTCAGCAGCTTCTGTAAAGGTCAAATCTCCATTATTAATGTATAATTGATTTGAATGAGGCTTAAAAAGACCGGCAACAGATAGGTAAATGTCTAAATACCCATCAGCATTAATATCTACTAAAGAGACACCTGTATACCATCTATTATCTCCTACTGTGCCTGATTTCTCTGAAATATCTTCAAATTGCAGATCACCCGTATTAATGTACAGTTTATTAGAAACTTGATTTCCTGTAAAAAAAACATCTTCAAGTCCATCATTATTAAAGTCTCCAATAGCAGTCCCTCCACCCATATATAAATAAGGATAGGTGAAATAATTTACATCTTCTGTCTCATTCATTTTATTGTTAAATGTGACTCCAGTTGTTGAAGAAGGTAATAAGGTAAATAATGAATCTGTTTTTTTTGAAACATTGCAACTAATAAGTAATACCATTGTTAAAACTAGTAATGATTCTTTCATTATAGCTGCTATTTTGAAGTTATGCTTCATTAGAAGAGAAAATTCAATTTAAGGAATGTAATTATTCAATAACTACATTGGTTTTCAGTACTATGTTAATTTGAGTCTGCTTTTTTATTAAAAAGGTACAGTCGAGAGCAAATTAAAAGCTCTCGACCTTACCTCTATTGACTCAGTCAGTTTTAAAACTGATTAATAATTACGAACTCACGTTAGTTAAATAAATCCGTGTATTCCTATTTGGCCAAATTTGGGTTTGCAGCCAAATCATTTGCTGGTATAAGTGCCCAAGGATTTTGCTCTGTTAATGCTGAACCTAAAGGAGTTAAATCATTATCGCGAGTATCTCTTAGTGCATTCACTTCATCTAATATTTCTGTACGTACAATATCATGCCATCTACTAAAATCTCCAGCTATTTCCCAAGCCCTTTCCCAAACAACCTCAGCTGCAGTTGCAGTTGTTACAGGGTCTAAACCTGCTCTAACTCTCACTAAGTTTAAGGCATCTAAAGCACTTTGGTCAGTATTGTCACTTGTAGCTTGAATTTGAGCTTCAGCATAAATTAATAGTAACTCTGCATATCTCATATACAATATATCAAAATCTTTAGGTGCCGGTCCAAACGGTGCTCCATATTTTTCAACGGAATATTTTGGTCTAGCACCATCGTCTCCACCATCAAAAGTGAACTCTTTACGTTTACCTTCGGGGTAGTTATCAAAGAATGCAAATTCTACAGTTTTATCACCAAAAGCTATCGCCTCAGCTTGAAAATTCCCAGCATCCCATCCATCTAATCTATTGTTGGCAGGAAATGATATGATAGCCTCAGTATTTCCATCCTTACCCAAATTGTTATCTGTAATACCCATTACACCAGAAAATTCAGCTTCTAAACTATATATTCCTACATTTATTACTTCTTTTGCTTCAGCAGCAGCCAACGCATAATTACCTGTGTTTTTTAATGGAAACCCGGCTGTAGTCAAATATACATTTGCCAATAACGATTGTGCTTGCCATTTTGTAGCTCTATAAACACCGTTAACTGCATTTGAGCCTAAATTCTCTTTTGCAAAAATCAAATCTGCAATAATCAAGCTATAAATATCTTGAAAAGACGCCAACGATTCTTTACCTGTAACTCCTATTTGAGTAGTAATTAAAGGTATCTCACCCCAACCTCTTACCAATTCATAATAAGCCAGTGCTCTTAAGTAATGAACTTCTCCTAAAGCTCTTGCCGAGCCTGCTTCATCTCCTTCTCTTCTAAACACTTCTTGAATCTCTTCAGTAGCATCTATTACGGTATTTGCAGCACCAACAATCTTCCATAACAAAGCCCAAGTACGATCCATCTTAGCATTTGTATTCAAAGGTGTTAATTGATCATATTCTAAAAACTCTGACTTATTAGATCCTGTAACAGCGGTTCTATCATCAGCAGCCCATAGATGAGTATATGCCTCACTACTAGCAAATAGTTTATCAGCCAAAGGTGAATATACACCTAAAATAGCAGTTTCTACAGCAGTTTTAGTATTGAAAATATTATCAGCGATCAACTCTCCTTCTGTATCAGAAGAAAAATCGTCACATTTAACGAAAAACAAAGTAAGAAAAGATAGAAATATAACTTTACTTACAAAGTTTACTATTGTTTTTTTTGTTTTCATTTTTTTATTATTAAAATTTAAAGTTTAAACCTATAGTAAAAGTTTTTGAAGTTGGATAAGCACCCGAGTCAACTCCGGCTGCTAAATCACTAAAACTTCCATCAAATCCTCTTCCTGTACTTATTTCCGGATCTACACCAGAATAGTCAGTTATTGTAAATACGTTTTGTCCACTTATATAAAATCGTAAAGATTCACCTCCAATAGATTTCAAAGCATTTGAATCTGTTAAAGTATAACCTAAAGATATATTTTTTAATCTTAAGTAAGATCCGTCTTCAACAAATTCAGAAGACAACAGTTGCGTGTTGTTTGCATTCAATGAAGGAAGTGGAGCTGATGTGTTTGTAGGTGTCCACGTGTTTCTAAGTTCTGCAGAAGTACCAAATGGAATTCTACCTGAACGTCCAATTAATTGAGATCGTGTGGCATTAAAAATATCATTACCTTTCACTCCTTGGATAAAGAAATTTAAATCAAAGTTTTTATAAGAGACGGTATTGTTAATTCCATAAGTATAATCGGGATTAGGATCGCCAATAATTGCTCTTTCATCTGCATAAATGGCATTACCATTAGTAGCATCTACGCCTTCATAAACAAAACCAAAAAATGAACCAATTGGCTCTCCAACTCTAACAATAGAAGGAGCTAAATCACTACCACTACCAATTCTGATATTAGGTAATATCTCATTCAACCCATCAACCAATGACACAACCTCATTTTTATTCTTTGAGAAATTTACATTAAAATCCCATGAAAAATTCTCATTTTGTACAGGTGTTCCAGATAAAGAAATATCAATACCCTTATTCTCAACCTCTCCTGCATTTATCGTTTGAAATTCTTTTCCCGTAAAACCTGCCAATTTTCTATCAAGTAATAAATCTTCAGTATTTTTAATATAATATTCAAAAGACAAATTGAATTTGTTATTCATAATTCCTAAATCAAAACCAATGTTTGTTTGAACAGTAGTTTCCCAAGCAAGATCTGGATTTGCAAGTCTATTACCCGGTAATACTGTTGGAGTACCTACACCTCCACCATTTGGAATCCATGGATTATTTGCTAATATGTCAAGTGCTGCATCAGAACGAACATTTTCATTACCTGTTTGTCCCCATCCGGCTCTAAGTCTTAGTAAACTAATAGTTTCAGAATTAAAGAAAGGCTCATTACTTATATTCCAACCTAACGCAAATGAAGAAAATACACCAGTCTGATTAATTGGAAAAACACTTGTTTGATCATGTCTAACGGTTGCTGTAACCAAATATCTAGAATCGTAATTATATATAGCTCTACCTATAAAAGACCTTAATTGACGTGTTGAAAAACTACTACCAATAGTTTGTAAACCAGCAGCTCCTAAATTATAAGCCCCTAAATCAGTAAAAAAACCTACTCCGGTAGCATTAAAAGCTCTTTGTTGTTCCCCTCTATTCTCGGCAATAGCTGTGATAGACAGGTCATGTTTTTCATTAAATGTATTGTCATAAGCAAGCTTAAATGCATATTGCCATCTTGTTCGGTTTACGCTACCTTGACTTGCTCGAATAGGAGAACCTATACCAGATCCTGCCGGACTAAAATCATTTCTTAAAAATTTACCATTATTAACACCTCCACTTACATTAAAGTCAAGGTTCTTTACAAGTTTATAATTTAAGCTAAGGTTGGCTTGCACTCTATCTCCAATAGATTCAAATCTTGATTCTTTAGCTAAAAATACCGGGTTTATAATAACAGAACTTTGAACCCCACCTAAAACATTTGTTACGTTATTATATTTACCGTTTGCATCAAAAATTGGTGTTACCGGATCAAATCCTACTGCACCAATACCTAAACTTTCACCTAAAATCGGACTATTATTAAGTCCATTCGTTCTCTGAAGGTTAATAGAGGTAGCAATACTCAGTTTCTCTGAAAGATCTGCATTAATATTGGCTCTCAAAGCATACCTTTTAAACTTGGTGTTTACAGCCAAACCTTCTTGATCTAAATAATTTCCGGAAACAAAATAATACATTTTTTCTGACCCTCCTTTAAATGAAAGTTGGTAGTTTTGAGCAACTGCTCCATTTCTATAAAGTGCGTCTTGATAGTCAACAGAATTAGCTATTAAGTTATCTATTTTTGCTTGTGTGTCAAACTCAGGAACTGGAACACCTGCAGCAACAGTATTCTTTACATTGGCAAATTCTATAAACTCTGCTGGGGACAATAGATCTACTTTGTTTGTTGGGCTAGAGAAACTCAAATAAGAACCAAATTCAACGGTCGATTTCCCTGAAGTTCCTTTTTTCGTTGTAATGATAATAACACCATTCGCTCCTCGATTACCATAAATGGCTGTAGAACTAGCATCTTTTAATACAGTTATTGATTGAATATCTGAAGGATTTACAGAATTGATACCTACATCAATCAGTCCATCTACCACAACAAGTGGGGCATTACTACCTGTAATTGAGTTACTACCTCTAACACGGATCTTAAACCCGGCTCCCGGTGCCCCGGATGCTTGAGTAAGTTGAACTCCTGAAGCTCTACCTTGTAATGCTTGATCCACATTTACTAATGGTGACTTTTCCATATCCTTAACACCAACCATGGAAACAGCTCCTGTAAGATCTTCTTTCTTTACCGATTTACCATAACCAATAACTACAACTTCGTCTAAACTATCTTGGTCATCCGCCAATATTATGTCAATAGTATTAGAATCACCAACTGTAACAGATTGGGTTGCCATTCCAATAAATGAGAACAACAGCACGTCTCCTTTATCTGCTTCTATACTATAATTACCGTCAAAATCAGTTTTAGCACCTTTAGTAGTACCTAAAATTGTGATGTTAACATCCGGAAGCGGAGTTCCTCCTACATCTTTTACATTTCCTGTCACTATATTTTGTTCTTTTTTAACAAAATTAACAGTCCCAACTTTTTTCGATTCAACAGGAATAGGTGCTTCTTTTTGTAAACTAAGTACAATTTGCTTATCAACAATCTTGTAGGTTATAGGCGTCCTAGAAAATAATTGGTCAAGAACAATTTCGACACCTTGTTTTGTTACGTTTATAGATACTATACGCTGCAGGTCTATTTCACCTGTAGCATAAAGAATTTTAAACTCTGAATTGTTTTTAATTTCATTAAAAACGTTTTCAATAGTTACATTTTCCAAATTAAAGGTAAACTTAGTATTCTGTGAATAAGTATTTGCTTCTATTTTAAACAAACTTAAGAATACCAATATAACAGTTAGTTTCATTTTTAAATTAAATTTTATGGGTATTAACTTTACGGATAAATTTAAATTATTTATCATATTTTTGTAATAATTTTAAAGGTTAGTAAAATTTTTAAAATGATTAATTTGCAGGAGATGTTCGTAGCATTTCCTGCTTTTGTTTAGAGCATAGTTTTTTTCATATATTTTAAAGGGTTGAATTTGAGTTAATAATTATTTGATTTTTATTTATTTTATATTTAAACGATCGGTAATTACTAAAAGATTTTAATACTTGGTCTATTGATTCAATATCAAAATTTCCTGTAAAACGAATGTTGTTTAGTTCTATATATTTATTGTCTATTTTCACATTATAATGTCTTTCTAGCTTTCTAATAATATCAGCAAAAAGTAAGTCATTAAACACCAATTCACCCTTAATCCATGAGGTATAATCTTTTGGATTAACATTATTTACTTTTATTTCATGTAATGGGTTATTCAAAAATGCCATCTGATGAGGCTTTAAGTATGTCATTTTCTTATCATCAACGTTTGATTTGTTTTTATAGACCCCTACTTTTCCTTCTACCAAAACAATTTCATCTTTATTGTCTGTTTTATAAGATGACACGTTAAATTTGGTACCATAAACTTTAGTATCTAGTGTATTTGTTCCAACAATAAAAGAGTGATTTTTATCTTTTGTAATATCAAAATAGGCCTCACCATCAAGAAACACTTTTCTAGGTTCCCCTTTTTTAAATTGAACGGGGAACTTAATACTTGTTCCTGAATTTAAGTAAGCTACAGATCCATCCGAAAATTCCACTTGGAATCTTTTACCAAAAGGAACAAATAATGTATTGTATTGTATTTCAAGATCCTTTTCTTCATTACCTGTAAAAACAATTCTAGCGTCAACTTGTTCTCCAACTATTTCGCCATTAGCATTTGTAATTTTTGAATTTTCAGAAGGATTGATAACTTTTTTACTTCCGTTACTTAATTCAAGTACAATATCATCATCATTAATCTTAATTTTACTTGACTTAAATACCTGTGTTGCTACAAAAACCCCAATCAAAATAATAGCTGCAAATTTAAAAGCTACTTGTTTTCTCTTTTTTCTATTTAGGGATCTCTTGTTATTTTGAAATTCTAACCACACCTTATCAACATCAAATTCTGCATCATTTGTTAAGGCATTTATTTTGATTCTTTCAATCAAATCTGCCTTAAATTTTGGAGATTCTAAAGTAGCATTTAAAATAATTTTAATTTCTTCTTCAGAAGCTTTACCTTCTATGTATTTTTCAATTAATCTATAGTTCATTTAATATTATATTAAATAGTCCCAAAATGAGTACACATGAAATGACAAAAACCCTATATAGATGGCAAAAATAATTTTATACTATGGTTAAAACAAAAAGTTAACCTACAAGAAAAGCATTTAGTAGCTTGCTAAATACATTGACAACTTTATTCTAAGATTTTTTAAAGCCCTAGTCATGTTCGCTTCAACGGCTTTGACAGAAATATGAAGTTCGTCTGCAATCTCTTTATTTTTTTTTAACTCTACTCTTTTCTTTAAAAAGACATTTTTGCATTTGTCTGGTAATTCTTCAATAGAAGTATTAATGATGCTTTCTAATTCAGACAACACTAACGAATCGGAACGTATAGATTCTAACACATCTAATTTCAATTGATGTTCCAACTCATTTAATTTATTATCTCTATATTTATTAACTACATTTTTATGTCTTAAAACATTAAGACATCCTGTTTTTGCGGCTACATAAAGAAAAGACTTTATTCCATTTTGAGATTTTACTTTGTCTCTATTTGACCATAATTTAACAAAGGAATCTTGGGCTATGCTTTTTGATTCATCTTTATCACCTAAAAATTGAGCACAATAACCTGCTATCGAATTAAAATTAAGCTTGAAAAAATATTCAAAAGCACTTTCCTTTCCTTCTTTAAATTGAAGGAACTGAAATTCTTGTGTCTCTATCTTTAAATATTTTTTCACCAATATATACTAAAACAGCTTGTTATATAATTCTTTTATACTTTAATTCTATACCAAAGTCAATCACTTACTCAATTTTTACTCTTCCTCCATTTTTTATAAAAAATTTAAGTTTTATCTAAATCTTAATAATTCTTTAACTAATTATACATATCACATTTATACTTAATTTATTTACAAAATCCTGATTTATTTACAAATATATAAAATTCATCTTGTATATACAAGTTGAAAATGTATCTTTGTTAAATTGTATTGCATTAAAAAATTAAATCTATAAGATTTAAATAACAAAAATTTGTATGTGTACTTTTAATAATCCATTTATTAATAATTTATGTCCAATATAGCAGGCTACATTAAGGTGCAAAAGGATCTTAAAAAAATGATTATTAAAGGTATTTATAATCAAGGAGATATTTTGCCCTCTGAAAATAAACTTTCTGTTCAATATAGTCTTTCTCGAATGACCATAAGAAATGCTTTAAAAAATTTAGAAAATGAAGGCCTAATCTATCGCAAAAAAGGAAAGGGTAGTTTTGTAGGTTCTACAGGTAAAAGTTTTAAGTTACTTTCTAGAAGAGGTTTTACTGAAATAATGAAAGGAAAAGAAATAGAAATTGATACAATTTTTGTTCGTAAGCCAAAAACTGGAAAGTGGAAAAAGAATTTTTATTGGGAGTTAAGTGACTCTGAACTTAGCGCTGGTTGTATCAGCTTTTCAAGAATAAGAAAAATAGAAGACAAACCTGTCATGGTTGAAGATGCCTGTGTTTCAAATATTGATTTACCAAATTTTTGTACAACTCCTTTTATCAATAATTCTTTATTTGACACTTTACTTATTAATTATGATATTGAAATCACCGGTATAAATCAAAAATTTCGTGCTATTTCGGCATCAAAAGAATTAGCAAAAAGATTAGACCTTAAAAAAGGAGATCCCGTATTAGAGATTGTCAGAAAACTTTCAACCAGTAGACCAGAATTATACATCTATTCTTTTGCCTATTGCAACACAGATGATTTCACTATAGAAACGTAATGCCTATGGATTTTAAAAACACAAGTTATATTATTATGGGAGGCACCACAGGAATGGGGTTTTCTTCGGCTTTGGCTTTGCAAAAACAAGGATCTAAAGTATTGGTTATTGGAAGAAGTGAAGATAGTTGTGCAATAGCAAAAGAACAGTTGAATCCAGATTGTCTAGTAATGAGTGGTGATGCCACCGATCCTGAAACCATAGAAAAAGCAATAATAATGGCAAAGCAAAAATTTGGTGAAATTACCGGGCTTTTTCATGTAGCAGGTGGTAGTGGTAGACGTTTTGGCGATGGGCCCTTAGATAAAATGACATTAGAGGGTTGGAATAAAACCTTTGAATTAAACCTTACATCGATGATGCTTTCTAACAAAGCCATGGTCAATTATTTTTTAGAGCATAAAAAATCAGGAGTTATCCTAAATATGGGATCAGTATTGGGGTATTCGCCTTCTCCTAAGTATTTTGTTACACATGCTTATGCTGCCACAAAAGCGGCAATTATTGGTTTTTCAAAATCGATAGCCTCATATTATGCACAAAATAATATTCGAGTAAATGTAATTGCACCTAGCTTGTTTGCTACACCCATGGCAAAAAGAGCCGTTGAAGATAATGAAATTCAAGCATTCCTTAAAACCAAGCAACCTTTAGATGGTGGACGGTCAGGTAAATCAGAAGATATAAACAATGCCGTTTTGATGTTTTTAGCACCATCATCTAAGTTTACAACTGGACAAGTATTAGCTGTCGATGGTGGATGGACAATAAGTGAAGGGCAGTATAAGTAGTGTAAGTTCAATATAATGAAATACTGAAAATGTCTGTCATTCAGAGCGTAGCGAAGAATCTCAAAATTAGAGATTCCTCAGTCATACCTCCTTCGGAATGACAGCAATTTTTCAATTAAACAATATTTAATGATTATTTAGAACTCATGATAAAAAATAATAAATGAATATAAAATATTTAGGCATAGATGTTGGAGGTACAAATATTAAATCTGTTGTACTCAATGAAACAGGAGATATTTTAGATAAAGATACTATCCCTACTGAAGATTCATCTGCCAATCCAGAAAAATGGAAACAGAATATTATCGATTTAATTGATAATAAAACTCAAAAATTTGCCAATGGTAATGCCGATTTAATGAAATGCGGTATTTCTGCACCAGGCTTGGTTGATAAAGAGAATAAACAAATACTAACGATGCCTGATAGATTGAGAGGTTTAGAAGGTTTTAGCTGGTCAGCACATCTCAATAGAAACATCAATGTAATTAACGATGCGCATTCAGCTTGCCTTGCTGAGTATGAATCTTTTTATAAGGAAAAAATAAAAAATTTGATACTCCTTACATTGGGTACCGGTGTAGGTGGAGCTGCCATAATCGATGGTAAGATTTTTCAAGGTGGCATTCAACGTGCAGGTCATTTTGGTCATATAACAGTAGATCATATGGGAGCCAGCACAATGACCAATATGGTAGGAAGTCTAGAATATGCCATTGGAAATTTTTCAATAGAGGAAAGAACACACGGTAAATTTAAAAGTACTAAAGACCTTGTAACTGCTTATCAACATGAAGAACCATTAGCTACCTATTGGTGGTTGTCATCCGTGCAAAAATTAGCAACCGGTTTGGCTTCATTGATCAATGCTTTTTCCCCTGAATTAATTGTTATTGGAGGTGGAATTGCTGAAGCAGATGACGCTTTATTCAATCCGCTTAGCAAATTTATGTCCTTATACGAATGGAGACCAGATAATCATCAAGTAAAAATCACAAAAACAATCTATAGCAATTATGCAGGGGCAGTTGGAGCCGCATTTTTTGCAAAACAAAGTCAAAACTGAATTTAAAAATGAGTTATACAAAACAATATCTACAAAAAGGAAAAGAAATCATTTCAGTTGTAGAAAAGCAAGAAGATAAGATTCTAGAAGTTGCACAAATATTTGCAAAATCTATTTTAGACGGTCGCATGGTGCATCTATTCGGATCAGGACATAGTAGAATTATGGTAGAAGAAATGTGGCCTAGATATGGCTCTTTTCCGGGTTTTAATCCCATTGTAGAATTGTCATTATCCAATCATAATTTGGTGATTGGTTCTAACGGACAACGACAAGCCATGTTTTTGGAAAATGTTACCGGATTTGCTGCCAAAATTTTAAGAAATTTTGGTCTAAACAATCAAGATACTGCTTTGATTATTTCTTCAAGCGGATGCAATGTTGTACCTATTGAAATGGCAGAAGAACTTCAAAAACAGCATATAAAAGTGGTGGCATTGGTGAGCAGTCAACATCTGGAAGGTAGCGCCTCCAAAAGAAAAGATGGCAAGAAATTAACCGATTTTGCTGATTTTGTTTTAGACACAGGGGCTCCTTTAGGTGATGCCATGATAAAAATTGATGGATTAGACACCCCAGTTTCTCCCGGATCAACATTAGGAGGTATACTAATTATCAATACCCTAAAAGCAGAAATTGCCAATATTTTAGTGCAAAATGGTAAAATGCCCAAAGTATTAAGTAGTGGAAAAATTATAGGTGATGAACGTGCGGTTGAATTGTTTGAATCTGCCTATGATGAACATGCACATTTAATGGCTAAACTGTATGAAAATGTTGGAAAATAGCCGCTACTGCATAAATAATTAGCATAATAGAGGCATAAATGAAGGATTAGATAAATAAAATTAGCGAATTAGCGGCAATACAATGAAATTTCAAACCACCATAACAAAATCATTCAAAACCGACATCCTTGTTATAGGCAGTGGCACTGCTGGTGCTACAGCAGCAATAGCAGCTAGTCATGGAAAATACAAAGTAACCATAGTAGAACGTTATGGCTTTCCCGGAGGCAGTTCTACACAAATGTTAGATACTTTTTATGGATTTTTTACACCATCAAATACACCAAAAAAAATTATTGGAGGTCTGCCAGATCTGGTGGTAAACGAATTGAATAAATCTGGTAATATATTTTTACGCCCAAATACCTATGGTGCTGGAACAGGTGTAAACTATAATCCTGAAAAATTAAAAGAAGTTTGGGATAAATTACTGGTAAGTAATGATATTCAAATATTATATCATTCCACATTGGTAGGTGTGGAATCTAAAGGAGAACTATCAACTTGTATTTTATTTAATAAAGGCATTGGATTTTTCTCCATAACAGCTAAACGAATTATTGATGCCTCAGGCGATGCCGATTATTGCCATTTGGCAGATCTTGCCTATGAAAAAGCAGGAGAGATAGAAGCCGCACAGAGTATGACAACTACCTTTAGAATGGCAAATGTAAATTTGGCTGAATTTGAAGCTGCAGGAGGTAAAAAAATGCTCAAACAAAAAATGGGTGATGCGTATGTTTCCGGCAAACACCCCTTACCGAGAAAAGAAGGTTCGGCACATGAAATGTGCCAACCAAAATGTATCTCTACAGTGGCGGTTAAGGTGGTCGATTTTGATCCGTTAGATCCGGAAGGAATAACTAAAGCTGAAATTGAAGGAAGACGACAATCCTTTATTTTTGAAGACTTTTTTAGAGCAGAAATTCCATGGTACCAAGATTCAAAGATTATCGGATTGTCAAATCAAATAGGTGTTCGAGAAACACGTAGAGTGTATGGAGAATACAGATTAACAAAAGAGGATTGTATGGTGGCAAAACAGTTTAAAGATCAGGTGTTTTTATGTGGAGCTCCAATTGAAGACCACCGAAAATCAGCTGATGGGAAATCAGAAACCTATTGGCAATATGTACCCGATGGAGGTACTTATGGTGTGCCTTATAGAACTTTGGTTCCTAAGAATAGTAAAAACATTTGGGTTGCAGGTCGTTGTTTTTCTGCAACGCATGATGCACATGCTTCGTGTAGGTCTATGGCACAAACTATGAGTATGGGACAAGCAGTGGGCTTTGCAGCTGTACAATCATTAGATACAGATTGCGAAGCAAATAATATAACTATTAATACATTACAAGATACTTTAGTGGAGCTAGGAGCAATACTAGAACAACCCGATAAAGTGGCAGATATTTCTCGTAATGGATGGAGAAATAACATATAAATAAGCATTTTTTGTAATATATCTCTGCGTATTTGCGAGAAAATTTAAACAAATGGACAAACCTTTTTTTAGAACCATATTAGGCGATAAATCTCCACCAGGGATGGGACTCACCTATGCACACGAACATATTATTATAGATGATTGTTATGTTACGGCAGGACATCCAGAGTTTTTATTGAATGATATCCCAAAAGTATCAGAAGAACTCCAACGTTTTTATTCCGTTGGAGGGAGGACGGTTGTTGATACCATGCCATCAAATTGTGGAAGAAACCCATTATTATCAGCTGAAGTGAGCCAAAATAGTAAAGTCAATATTATTGTACCTACAGGTATTCATTTAGAAATTTATTATCCAAAAAATCATTGGAGATATAGTTATACAGAAGATCAGCTCACCGAACTATTTATTGCTGATATTGAAGAAGGAATTGATAAATTTGATTATGCAGCACCATTTATAGATAGAACATCTCATAAAGCAGGGCTTATTAAATTGGCAACAGGAAATGAAGCTATTACTAAGCACCAAGAAAAGATTTTCCATGCTGTTGTGAATACACATCTAGCAACCGGAGCTCCAATTCTAACCCATACCAATTTTGGAAATCAGGCACTAGAACAAGCACAACTTTTTGAAAAACTAGGGGCTAAACTAGAGCATGTGGTACTCTCTCATGTAGATAGAAATAAAAATTTATACTATCAAAAAAGAGTGTTAGATACAGGCATAAAAATTGAGTATGATAGTGCTTTCCGTTGGAAAAAAGACGATAAAAATTGGACCTTATACTTTTTAGAAGAACTGCTGTCGCTTTATCCAAATCAAATTACACTGGGTATGGATATGGCAAAGAATGCCTATTGGAAAAGTTATGGAGGAACTCCTGGATTAACTTATCTAATGGATACCATTCCAACATTTTTAAAATCAAAAGGATTAAGTGAGCATTACCAAAAATTATTTTTTGACAATCCTCAAAAATTATACTCTTTTTTTAAAACGGTAAACTAAAATATGATGGAACAAATAAATATAGATTTCTATATATTATTGGTTCTATAGGAATTTTAGGCATGTTAATAGTAGAATTTATAGGGCAATTTTCGATGCTTTAGTTTTATTGCTAATAATGATTTTCATCATTTTCTTTGCGGCTTTTTTGGAACTTTTTTTTTGGACATACGTATCAGAGATTTTTACCTTCTAAAATTAATAACCAATCATTACCAATACCACTAGATGGAGGTGAGAATTCCAAAATTTCTCGATTTGAAAACTCGCCAATAGCTGTCATAGTACCATCTTTTGGATTATACCAATTAGCTATAACAGTTTTGTCAAGAACCTTATGCATCACAACTTTAACTTTTTGCCCTTTTGATAAGTAAATCAAAACCCATTTCCCCTCAGATGATTTAGCTGCTCTAATATGCTCTTCATTATGAGGGTTTATCCCATAAATAATGGATTGATCCGGCTGTAATTTTGAAATAGAATAGACTTCAAATATTTTTTTTAAATGTATCAACTGACTTGCTCCATCATGGGTCAAAGATGTATACCAATCTGCAATACACGGTATTGATATAGCTCCTCCTTTTTTGAACATCTGCCAAACAGCATTATTGCCATAGGTATAACCACATGCTCCGGAAAGAAAATCCCAATATGCATGAACACGTATATCATAATCTGTGAAGAATCCCTTTTGAAAATATGATGCGTCCTTTATAATACCATTATCGTCTAAAACTTTTTCAGGAACCTTTTTTGGCGTTTTAAAATCACAAAATTCCCAGAACTTAACAGAAATGCCCTCATAAGCAGGTTCTCCATCAACAAAAGGTTTCTTTGGGTCTTTTAAATAATCGGTTTCAGCCCATTGATAAACTTTATTAAATTTATCACCGTGACCACTTTGATACATATTAAAATCTAACCAAGATTCGTTATGTATAAAATTAGATGAAGAACTGCCGCCTCTGGGATGGTAAGTAATTAGATGGCTGCCTTTATCACCCTTATGTAATCCTTTTGCCATTGCACGCCAAACTTCTAGTACTTCACTATTTGCAATATCTCTATCACCACCAAGTATCCAAACTATAGATTTATCTTTATATCTATTTCCAAGATATTCACCATAAGTTTTAGCATTCTTTGCATTAAAGACTACGGGACCAGCACCCGGATGAAGTGAAAAGACTTTATCTCCCCAGGTAGGAAGTAATCCTACAACCAAGCCCAGATCATTTGCTTTGTCAACAATAAAATCTACATGTTTAAAGTAATTTTCATTGGGTTTTTCAGGATCAAGATCAATTAACGGAATTTCACCATAACTATTTGGTATTTTTAGCCCATCATTTTCAGCCAATACAACTGCCTGAATTAAGGTAAATCCCTGTTTTGCCCTTATGGTGAGATAATCAATAGCCTCTTCCCTATCTAATTTATGAAATAATTCCCATGCCGTATCTCCAATCCATAAAAAAGGTTTTCCCTCTTGATTTTCAATAAACCTTCCATCATCACTTATAGTCAATGATTGAGACAACAAATTAGTAACGGCTAATAAACAAATGACAATAACAACTATTTTTTTCATAAAAACTAAATTTATCTGGTTGGGCTTTCTAAATAATTATTCCCTCTTAAATTAATAATTTGTCAAACTAGTATAAAATTATCAGAACTTATTTCATATTTCTTATTTATCAATTCAAATATAAGTTACTTTTAATAAAACATTGTATACCTAGACCCAAAAATTTTGAAAATTATTTGGTATTCATATTAAGTTATTTTTAATAATTATTATCACTTAATTTTGATAATTACTAAATTTGATCTTTTAAATAAGCCAAATTATATTTCACGTTTATTTATTACTTTTATAATCTTAAAAAATAGTGTTTACTTAAAATATATTATTAAAATTGTAGCACCTCGTAAAAATGTTAATTTGAATGCATAGCTTAAAACAAAAAAAACCAAATATTTTACATAAAAAAGCAATTTTTATTTTATTATCTTCTTTAGTTTTTTTAGCTATCTTTTTTGCTTATTCCAATCACTTTTCAAATTCCTTTCATTTTGATGATAGCCATACCATAAAAACGAATAGTGCTATACAAGAAATAAATGTTGTTCATTTTTTTAAAGACGCCACTACTTTTAGTTCTCTTTCAACAAATCAGAGCTACCGCCCTTATACCACATTAGAAAATGCAATTGATTATAAACTTGCAGGTGGTTTACATACAAAAGCATTTCATATTCATATTTTTATAACATTTCTAATTGTATGTTTATTAATAGGAGTATTTGTAAAAAAACTGCTTGATAAATTGAATTTCTCAATTTATAATCAATATTGGGGATTGTTATGTGCAGCTATTTTTGGGTTATTATGTGCCAATGCAGAAACTGTCAATTATATTATTCAACGAGCCGAAATTACATCCGGATTATTCGTTATGGCAGGATTAGTAGCATTTATACATGGTGGATTTTGGCGTAGTAAGTTTATCTATTTAATATTTCCGTTAATAGGGTTTTTCGCGAAGGAAATGGCATTTGTATTTGCACCCGTTTTACTATTATATCTACTTCTGTTTGAAGAGCAAGTTAATCTTTTGCATTTTTATAGAAAAAGTGAATTTAAAAAATGTATAAAGTCCTTTAAAAAAGTACTCCCCGCTTTTATTTTAACAATTGCTTTTTACGCTTTTTACACAACCATGTTACCTGATACTTTTTCTCCCGGAGGATTAAGTAAATACAATTATTTAATTACACAACCAATGGTAATGGCTCATTATATCTTAACTTATTTTATTCCATATAACCTTTCGGCGGATACCGACTGGGAAGTTTATACTTCGATTTTCGATTACAGAGCTATCACCGGAATAATTATAGTACTGGTATTATTTTATAGCGCATTAAAAGCATCCAAAAATAATAATACACGGTTGTATTCTTTTGGTATTCTATGGTTTTTTATAACATTATTACCCACTTCTTCATTTATACCCTTCGCTGAAGTACTGAATGATCATCGCAGTTTTATACCTTATATTGGACTAACTATAGCCTTTGTATTTGGTGTTAAATATCTATTAGATAAGTACTTCTTTTCTCTGCTCAAAAAAAGATCGGCAAAAACTATTCTTGCAGTCCTTCTTGTTGCTTTTCTTGGATTGAATACTTATGGTATTAGAGAACGTAATAAAGTATGGAAAAACGATTTAACGCTATGGAAAGATGTCTCTATTAAAAGTCCAAAAAATGGTCGTGGATTAATGAATTATGGACTAGCTCTAATGGCAAGAGGAGATTTTATCAATGCAGAAAAGCAATACTTAAAGGCATTAGAATTTAGCCCAAATTATGTTAATTTATATATAAATTTAGGGATTCTAAAAAATTCAACAGGCAATAAAAAAGAGGCAGAAAATTATTTTAAAAAGGCCCTTAAAATTGATCCATCAAAACATATTAGTTGGTATTATTATGGTAGATTCTTAGTAAAACAAGAGAAATACGAAGAAGCAAAAGTACATTTACTTGAAGCTTTAAAATTGTCGCCTAGTTATGCCATAGCCCAAACTACTTTGTTTGAAGTTTATCACAAAACAAATGATTGGGAAAATTTAAAAGTTTATGCAAAAAAAGTTTTGAAAAAATCTCCAAATGATCCGAAGGCTAAAAAATATTTAGATATTGCCTTAAATAAAAAATCAATTTTTTCAACAATTGAAGAAGATATTAGTAAAGCTCCAACTCCCGCTAAATATCTTGATTTAAGTTTAAAATATTTTCAATATCATCAATTCGAGAACACTATAAAGTTTGCTCAGGAAGCACTAAAACTTAAAAATAATTATCCTGAGGCCTATAATAATATAGGTATTGCTAATTTTAAATTAGGTGCATACGATAAAGCCATTAAAGCCTATCAGAAAGCTCTAGAAATTAATCCGAAATATAAATTGGCAAAAAACAATTTAGAAAATGCCATAGCAGCCAAAAATAAAAAAAGTATTAAAAATGATTTTCCATCAAATTTGAAAACAGCTAACGATTTTTTAAATTTTAGTTTAAAATGCTATAAAGAAGGTAGATATGAAACATGTATTGAGGCAGCCAAAAGGTCTATTGAAATTATACCTAGTGCGAATGCCTACAGCAACATGTGTGCTGCCTACAATCAATTAAAAGAATATGATCAAGCAATTAGGGCATGTAACAATGCATTAAAACTAGAACCTGACCATAAGCTTGCAAAAGGTAATTTGAATTTTTCTATACATCAAATAAAGACAAATGAATAAAAATATATTTTATGATCATAAAATAGCTGTCGTTATACCTTATTATAATGCGTCTAAACAAATTGTAAAAGTTATAGCTAAACTACCTGATTATGTTGATGCAGTAATTATTGTTAATGACAAAAGCTTAGAAGCCCTACCAGAACAAGAAATTTTGTCGACCGTTAATGCTAACACTAAATGCCATTTTCTGCAAAATGAAATTAATTTAGGCGTTGGTGGTGCCACGAAAAAAGGATTTGACTATGCTATGGAAATTGGAATTGAAATTTTAATTAAAGTTGATGCAGACAATCAAATGGATTTGAATTATATTCCAAATCTGTTAACACCATTGATTACCAATGAAGCTATGGTGGCTAAAGGAAATCGATTTAAAGATTTAAAAGCTTTAAAAAAAATGCCCACTACAAGAAAAATAGGAAATTTAATACTATCGTTTTTAGTGAAAATGGCGACAGGTTATTGGCATAATTTTGATCCTACTAATGGGTTTATAGCCATCAATACACGTATTTTAGATAAAATAGATTTTTCAAAACTTTCTAATAGATACTATTTTGAAACTTCTTTACTCGCTGAATTTTATTTTCAAAAAACCCCAATTACAGATGTTCCTATGCCTGCCATATATGGAGATGAAAAATCTAATATGAATGTGTCTAAAATGGTATTCGTTTTTATTGGAAACTTGTCTAAAACTTTTTTAAAACGAATTTTAAAAGAATATTTTTTATATGATTTTAATATTGGATCAATTTATATCATTTTTGGATTCCCATTATTTTTATTTGGCTTAGTACTTGGAATTTATAATTGGATATATTATGCTTCACTAAACATACTAGCTCCAACTGGAACGATTATGATTGTTACTTTATCCATAATTTTGGGATTTCAACTGATACTTCAAGCTATACAATATGACATTTTTAATGCCCCAAAAGGAAATCTACAATAAAAAATTTCAATAGGAATCATAAAGAATTTTCAAACACAGGTTATTAACAATTGTTAATAACCTGTGTTAATAGCCAGTTGAAAAGTTAACCTTTTTATTTAATCCCTACCAAGCCTATTAATTGTACTTTTAGCATTAGAATCTTGATTCAAAATTAAAATTACCCCTTTTTGTTTTTATTTTGAATATTACTATGAGATTTAGATTCTAATTTTATATTGTTCTTTATTCTTATCTATTCAGTGTTAAGCACACAATCCTTAAATGATAAATTATTATAAAGAACAATTTTAAAAGCACCTTAAAAAAAGGTGCTTTTTTTTATTTCATTTGTTTAATACTTCACTTTTCAAACAATTACAACAATCCATTATATATTGAAAAAATTATTCTAAAAAATAACATGTAAACTATTATTTATCTAGTATAGATTGATAACAATTACGGCTTTTATTAGTAGATTTGTAAACACAAAATAATATTATATTTTATTAAAAATAAATCAATAATACATGTCTAAATCTTCACCAATATATTACACTAAAACAGATGAAGCACCAGCCTTAGCAACTGCTTCATTTCTTCCTATAATCAAAGCATTTACAAAATCTGCTGATATACAAATTGAATCTAAAGATATTTCTTTAGCCGCTAGGATTTTAGCCACTTTTCCTGATTTTTTAAAGAATGATCAAAAAGTAGCCGATGCCTTAGCAGAATTAGGTGAGTTGGTAAAAAAACCTGAAGCTAATATTATTAAACTACCTAATATTAGTGCCTCTATACCTCAATTAAAAGCAGCAATAAAGGAGTTACAATCTCAAGGTTATAACTTACCTAACTACCCTGATGAACCTATAAATGATGTAGAAAAAGATATAAAATCTCGTTATAATAAAATTAAAGGTAGTGCCGTTAATCCTGTTCTTAGAGAAGGAAACTCTGATAGACGTGCCCCAAAAGCTGTTAAAAATTACGCAAAAAGAAATCCACATACCATGGGTGCATGGTCAAACAAATCAAAAACTCATGTAGCTACTATGGATCATGGTGATTTTTTTCATAATGAAAAATCCGTAACACTACCAAAAGCCACAACAGTAAAAATACAATATACTGACCATTCAGGAAATATTTCAATTCTTAAAGTTGATCTCCCTTTATTGAAAGGCGAAATAATAGACAGTACAGTAATGAGCAAAAAGGCATTGCTGCAATTTTTAGAAACAGAAATAACTGATGCTAAAAATAATAGTATCCTATTTTCATTACATATGAAAGGTACTATGATGAAGGTTTCTGACCCTATAATTTTTGGACATGCGGTTCGGGTATTTTTTAAAAATGTATTTGAAAAACATGCTGCAATTCTAGATGATATAGGTGTTGATGTAAATAATGGCTTCGGAAACTTGCTCTCAAAAATTGAAGAATTACCAGAAGATAAACGTAAAGAAATTAATGCAGATATCCAAAAAGCTTTTAAAAATCGTCCGGGATTAGCCATGGTAAATTCTGATAAAGGCATCACAAATTTACATGTGCCAAGCGATGTTATTATAGATGCCTCTATGCCTGCTATGATTAGATCTTCTGGACAAATGTGGAATATTGACGGTAATTTGCAAGATACAAAAGCTATAATACCAGACAGTTCTTATGCCGGTATTTACCAAGCTACTATAGATTTTTGTAAAAAGCATGGTGCTTTTGATCCTACTACAATGGGTACAGTACCTAATGTGGGTTTAATGGCTCAAAAAGCAGAAGAATATGGCTCACATGACAAAACTTTTGAAATAGAAAATGATGGTAAAGTTCAAATAATTGATACTACCGGTGCAGTCTTATTGGAGCATAAAGTTGAAAAAGGTGATATTTGGAGAATGTGTCAAGTAAAAGATGCTCCTATTCAAAATTGGATCAAACTCGCGGTTGACAGAGCGGAAGCTACTAAGGTGCCTACCATATTTTGGTTGGATAAAAATCGTGCTCATGATGCCGAGTTGATTAAAAAAGTAAATACCTATTTACCGAATTATAAAACTGCCGATTTAGAAATAAAAATTCTTTCCCCGAAAGAAGCTACATTATTTACTTTAACACGACTTAAAGATGGTAAAGATACCATTTCAGTATCCGGAAATGTTCTCCGTGACTATTTAACGGATCTCTTTCCTATTTTAGAAGTTGGTACAAGTGCCAAAATGCTATCCATAGTACCATTAATGAATGGTGGCGGTTTATTTGAAACCGGTGCCGGTGGTTCTGCACCGAAACATGTTCAACAATTTCTAGCAGAAAACCATTTAAGATGGGATTCTTTAGGCGAATTTTTAGCCTTAGCTGTATCTCTTGAACACTATGGTAAAACCAATATTAATTCTAAAGCATTAATTCTAGCTGAAGCTTTAGATAATGCCACTGACAAGTTATTAGAAACAAGTAAATCACCATCACGTAAAGTGGGAGAGCTCGACAATCGAGGCAGTCAATTTTACTTGACCCTTTATTGGGCAGAAGCATTAGCCCAACAAAATGACAATACAGCACTTAAAATGCAATTTAGTAGTGTAGCTGAAAAATTGAGAGCTAATGAAAATACTATCATAAAAAATCTAAATGATATACAAGGCAAATCAGTAAATATTGATGGTTATTACAATCCTAGTGATCTCTTAATTTCTGAAATTATGAGACCTGATGAAACTTTCAATGAAATCATAAGTCAGATTTAATATTAAATTATAGTTAAAAGCTCCTACATAGGAGCTTTTTTTATTTTTTGTTATTTACATTTGTTTTCTAATAAAATAAATTTGAATATACTAAAACCTCTCTTTCTTTTTATCATTTATTTTAATGTAACTATTCTTTTTGCTCAAGAAAAATTCACCTTAAGTGGTACAATATCAGAATTTTCAAGTAACGAAACACTCATTGGTGTCAGTGTTATTTTTCCTGAGTTACAAACAGGAACTTCTACTAATGAATATGGGTTTTACTCCATAACACTACCTAAAGGTGATTATAAAATGATAGTGAGTTATGTTGGTTTTAGTGATATTAGTTCAACGATCAATCTCCATAAAAACATTTCTAAAAATTTTAGTTTGATTGAATCCTCAGAAATATTAGAAGAAGTTGTTCTTAAAGAAAATGTGGAACAATTAAATATTAGAAAACCTCAAATGAGTGTCAATGTAATGTCTTCTGCCACTATTAAACAAATTCCTGTTGTACTAGGCGAGGTAGACGTTATCAAATCTATCACTTTACTTCCGGGTGTTACAAATGCCGGAGAAGGTTCTTCAGGATTCAATGTTCGAGGTGGGGCTGCTGACCAAAATTTAATTTTGTTAGATGAAGCTACTATTTACAATTCTTCACATTTATTTGGGTTTTTTTCAGTATTTAACCCGGATGCCATAAAAGACTTAAAACTTTATAAAGGAGGTATTCCATCACGATATGGCGGTAGAGTATCCTCAGTTCTAGATATCTATCAAAAAGAAGGAAATAATAAAAAATTCCATGTCAATGGTGGTATAGGCATTGTTTCAAGCCGTCTATTACTAGAAGGGCCATTAAAAAAAGAAAAAGGATCTTTTTTATTAGGAGGAAGATCCTCTTATGTTCATTTATTTTTACCCTTATTTGATATTAAAAGTGTTGCCTATTTTTATGATCTAAACACAAAATTGAGTTATAAAATAAATCCGAATAACAATATTTATCTATCAGGTTATTTTGGTAGAGATGTATTTAGTATTTCTGATAGTTTTGAAAACACCTATGGTAATACAGTGATAAATTTTAGATGGAATCATTTATTTTCTGATAAATTATTTTCTAATGTTTCCTTAATTTATTCTGATTATTATTATGGACTTAAATTAAATTTTATCGAATTCAATTGGAATTCAGGTATTCAAAATTTAAATGTTAAATATGATTTTAAACATTATCTCAATGATAAATTTAAATTGAATTATGGTTTAAATAGTATCTATTATAAGTTCAATCCCGGTGATATTGAACCCACCGGTTCAAGTTCAGGTATTAACCCTTTTAAACTTATTGATAAATATGCTTTTGAAAACGCAGTTTATATTGATGCCGAACATCAAGTTACCGATAAATTGGCATTATCATATGGCATCCGCTATAGCTCATTTCTACGTTTAGGTCAAGATGAACTTAATTTATATGAAAATGATAATGCAGTTGTATTTAATCAAGAACTTCAAATTTATGAAAAATCCAAACCCATCAGCACTGCAACTTTTAAAAGAAATGAAACCATTAAATCTTTTGGCAATTTAGAACCTAGGTTATCTCTAGCTTATCAATTAAATAATGAATCATCTTTAAAAGCAAGTTATAACAGAATGAGTCAGTATTTACATTTATTATCAAATACCAGTTCGCCAACACCCTTAGATGTTTGGACTCCAAGTGGTAAATATGTAAAACCACAATTATTAGATCAGTTTGCTATTGGGTATTTTAGAAATATTGATAATAACAAATACTCTTTTGAAATAGAAAGCTATTATAAAACTATAAAAAATAGGATTGATTATATAGATGGTGCAGATTTAATTGCCAATAATGCCATAGAACAAGTGATATTAAATGGCGAAGCAAGGGCTTACGGGTTAGAAGTATTATTACGAAAAAATAAAGGTAAATTTAAAGGATGGCTAGCATATACGCTATCAAAATCTGAACAAAAGACTGAAGGTAGAACAGCATTAGAATTGGGTATAAATAATGGAGAATGGTATAATACACCCTATGATAAAACACATGACATTTCTTTAACAGGAAGTTATGAATTTAACAAAAAATGGAGATTTAATACAAATTTTCTGTTTCAAACCGGACAGCCAGTGACTTATCCAAATGGACAATATCAGTATAACGGAATTACAATACCTAGTTACACGCTGAGAAATGAATTTAGATTGCCAGGCTATCATCGTTTAGATTTATCGGCCAATTACACACCTAAACCTGATAAAAATAAAGGTTGGCAAAGTGAGTGGGTATTTGGCATTTATAACATCTATAATAGAAAAAATGCCGCATCTATCAGTTTTAGAGAAAGTGAAATAGCCGGTGTTAATGAAGCGGTTAAGCTTTCTATATTTGGTATAGTACCATCTATATCTTATAATTTTAAATTTTAATCATATGAAAAAAACAATCCTTTTACTTGTTACTTTTATTGGTTTTATATCTTGTGAAGATGTAATAGATGTCAACTTACCGGAGGCAGTTCCAAGATTGGTTATTGACGCGTCCATAAATTGGTTTAAAGGCACATCAGGTAATGAACAGAAGATTAAATTAACCTTATCAGCACCTTTTTTTAATACTAATATACCCCCGGCAAATAATGCAAAAGTGCAAATAACTGATTCTCAAAATATCGTTTTTAATTTTATTGAAAATGCCAATACCGGAATATATAAAAACAATAATTTTACACCTGTAATTAATGAAACGTACCGATTGACCATAGTTTATAATAATGAAACTTATACTGCTGAAGAAACTTTAAAACCTGTCAATCCCATTAACAGGATCGAGCAGAATAATGGAGGTGGCTTTTCGGGTGAAGATATTGAGGTTAAAGCTTATTTTGAAGATCCTATAACCGAAGAAAATTATTATTTACTGGAGTTTACCGATGACATTACCAATATTCCTTCATTAGATTTTTTTAATGATGAATTTATCAATGGAAATGAAATATTTGCCTATTATTCTGATGAAGATCTTTCCGCAGGAAACGAAGTCAATATTAAAATTCATGGAGTATCAGAACGTTTTTATGAATTTGTTTTTATATTATCTCAACAGGCTGAAAGTGAAGGCCCTTTCCAGACACAACCTGCAACCGTCAAAGGCAACTGTATCAATACTACAATATCAGAAAATTTTCCATTAGGTTATTTTAGATTATCAGAAGTTGACCAATTTACTTACGTTATCCAATAATTAATTGATTAAAATGCAAAATATTATGTATTTTTGATTCATGAAATTCACTAAAACAACTGAGCAAGATTCTAATTATAATCATCTTGAAAAGATGAGTATTAATGAATTGCTAACTAACATTAATGCGGAAGATCAAACCATTCCCTTAGCAGTTCAAAAATCACTTGCTCAAATAGAAGATTTAACTGAACAAGTTATTGAAAAATTAAAAAAAGGAGGAAGATTATTTTATTTAGGAGCCGGTACTAGTGGAAGATTAGGTGTAGTAGATGCTTCTGAATGTCCACCTACATTTGGAGTTCCGTATGATTTAGTCATCGGAATAATTGCGGGTGGTGAAAAAGCCATTAGAAAAGCTGTTGAATTTGCTGAAGATTCTATAACACAAGGATGGAAAGATTTACAAGAATATCAAATTTCTGATAAGGATGTTGTCATTGGTATTGCCGCATCGGGCACCACGCCGTATGTAATAAGTGCCCTTGAAAAATGTAATAAAAATAATATCATAACAGGTTGTATAACTTGCAATGAAAATAGTCCCTTAGCATTGACCGCTCAATACCCTGTAGTGGTAATTGTTGGTCCAGAATTTGTTACCGGAAGCTCTCGTATGAAAGCAGGTACTGCTCAAAAATTAGTATTGAACATGATCACCACAACAACTATGATTCAATTGGGTAAAGTAAAGGGCAATAAAATGGTTGACATGCAACTTTCTAACAACAAATTGGTGAATAGAGGTGTGCAAATGGTAATGAAAGAATTACGCATTGATGAAAGTTTTGCAACAGAATTACTACAAAAGTATGGCAATGTTAGAAATGCAATTAACAACTATCACATTGAAAATAAATAAACCTACTTTCATTAATGCAATCAAATACTTGGCTATTGCTTTACCTTTATTACTTTTAGCTCCAATAGTAATAACCATTGGTTTCAAAGCCTTGAGAAAAGATGATACTTATATTTTATTAATAGCTGGGATTGTTGTAGGGATTATTGCAATTTTAGTGACTGCTTTTGGTTTGATAAAAGTTTCTAGATATCTCTTTGATAAGGATAGAGATCATGAGGAAAATTAAATCATTTTTTACCAAATTAATTCAATGGGAACATTGGCCTACATTAATGTTCTATATTCCGCTTATTCCTTTTTATATCTATTCAGCTTTTAAGTATAAACATATTGTACCTTATTTAATCGCAAATCCCGCAATTAAATATTCCGGAAACGGAACAGAATCTAAATTTGAAACCTTACAACTAATTCCCGAACAATATAAGCCGGAAACTATACTAATTACTCCTGAAAATAATTTTAACGATATACTACTTCTTATTGAAAAATCCTCAATAAAATTTCCTTTAATTGCTAAACCTGATATTGGGTTTAGAGGTTACTTGGTCAAAAAAATTGATACAAAAAATGACTTAGAAACCTATCTACATAAAAATAAGGTCAATATCATTATCCAAGAGTTTATAGATTATGAAAATGAATGTGGCTTATTTTATTACAGATTTCCAGATGAAGATAAGGGGAAAATCACCTCAATAACATTAAAAAAATTCTTGGTCGTTATTGGAGATGGAACTTCTAGTTTAGCCGAATTGATCATGGCAGATAAACGTGCGTATTTATATTATGATTTGTTACAAAATATTCATAAGGAAAAAATGCTATCCATACCTAAAAAAGATAAAGCCATAAAGTTAACCGTTATAGGTAATCATTCTAAAGGTACACAATTTATAAATGGTAATCATTTAATAAATAACGATTTAGAATTAATGATGGATACACTGTCCAAGCAAATTAAACAATGGTATTATGGTCGGTTAGATATAAAATATAATACTTTTGAAGAATTAACTGCTGGTAATAATTTTAAAATATTAGAAATAAATGGTATTATTTCTGAACCCACCCATATATATGATCCAACAAACTCTTCATATTTTAATGCTATAAAAAGCATTAAAAATCATTGGAAAATCATATATATCATCGCAAAAATAAATCACGACAAATACAATATTTCTTATCCAAAAGTTATACCATATATTAAAGAAATGTTTTGGTTGAGAAAGTATACTAAAAAAATAAGCAAACTCAATAAATAATATTTGTTAAAAAACTCCTCTCCTAAATAATAATTTCTACTAGGAGAAAAGTATTCTAAATTGTTATATAAGAGATACTAAAAAGTAAACATTCCCGTTTAATCAGTTCTAGAAACGTTAAAATGTAGTTAAATTATTATGAAAATTATTAAATTATTAATCGTCCTACTTGTCTCAACCTCAATTTATGGACAAGTCAAAATCGGCGACAACCCCAATACAATAGACACTTCTTCACTCCTTGAACTAGAAAGTTCAGATAAAGTATTCGTCTTAACCCGAGTCTCTAATACAGAAATGAATAATATTACTCCTCTAATGGGAGCTTTGGTCTATAATACCGATGAGCAATGTATTTTTCAGTATACTGGAGTCTGGGAAAATTTATGTAATACAGGTTCTGATGACCAAGTATTAAGTTTTAATGCTATAACCAATATCCTAAGTTTAGAAGATGGTGGTTCGGTAGACCTCTCAGGTTATGTCAATACCGACAATCAACAGATTAGTCTTGCTGGTAATGTTTTAACGCTTGAAAATGGAGGTACAGTAGATCTTACGCCCTATTTAGACAATACAGATAACCAACAAATAACCGAATTTAGTTTATCAGGTACCGTTTTGACCTTAACTCTAGAAAATGGAAATACACAAACGCTAGATATTGCCACCATTAGTTCTGATGATCAACAGATCAGTATTGCAGGAAATATTTTAACGCTTGAAGATGGTGGTACAGTAGATCTTACGCCATACTTAGATAATACAGATGATCAACAAATAACCGAATTTAGTTTATCAGGTACCGTTTTGACTTTAACTCTAGAAAATGGAAATACGCAGACTCTAGATATTGCCACCATTAGTTCTGATGACCAACAGATCAGTATTGCAGGAAATATTTTAACGCTTGAAGATGGAGGTACAGTAAATCTGACACCGTATTTAGATAATACAGATGATCAACAAATAACCGAATTTAGCTTATCAGGTACCGTTTTGACCTTAACTCTAGAAAATGGAAATACGCAGACTCTAGATATTGCCACCATTAGTTCTGATGACCAACAAATTAATCTTGCAGGTAATATTTTAACACTAGAAGATGGTGGTACAGTAGATCTTACTCCATACTTAGACAATACAGATAATCAACAAATAACCGATTTTAGTTTAGATAATAGTACAAATATTGTTACTTTAACTTTAGAAAATAATAGTACTCAAACTATTGATTTAACCCCAATACTTTTACAAGGACCTATTGGACCTACGGGTCCAACAGGTGCCACAGGTGCAACAGGTGCCGATGGAGCGACAGGTGCAACAGGTGCTGATGGTGCTACAGGTGCTGATGGTGCTACAGGTGCTGACGGAGCAACGGGTGCTACAGGTGTTGATGGAGCGACAGGTGCGACAGGTGCTGACGGAGCTACAGGTGCTACAGGTGCTGATGGAGCTACAGGAGCCACTGGTGCTGATGGAGCAACGGGTGCAACAGGTGCCGATGGAGCTACAGGAACGACTGGTGCTAACGGAGCAACAGGTGCTAACGGAGCAACAGGGGCTACAGGTGCTGATGGAGCTACAGGAGCGACTGGTGCTGATGGAGCTACAGGGGCGACTGGTGCTGATGGAGCGACTGGTGCTACAGGTGCAGACGGAGCTACAGGTGCAACAGGTGCCGATGGAGCAACAGGAGCAACAGGTGCCGATGGAGCAACAGGAGCGACTGGTGCTGATGGAGCTACAGGGGCGACAGGTGCCGATGGAGCGACAGGTGCAACAGGTGCTGATGGTGCAACAGGTGCTGACGGAGCTACAGGTACGACAGGTGCTGATGGAGCAACGGGTGCAACAGGTGCTGATGGTGCTACAGGTGCGACAGGTGCTGACGGAGCGACAGGAGCCACTGGTGCTGATGGAGCAACAGGTGCAACAGGTGCTGATGGAGCTACAGGTGCTACTGGTGCTGACGGAGCGACAGGAGCCACAGGTGCAACAGGTGCCGATGGAGCAACAGGTGCAACAGGTGCTGATGGAGCAACAGGAGCGACTGGTGCTGATGGAGCAACGGGTGCTGACGGAGCTACAGGAGCAACAGGTACGACTGGTGCTGATGGAGCTGATGGTGCTACAGGTGCTGATGGAGCAACAGGTGCCACTGGTGCTGATGGAGCTACAGGTGCGACAGGTGCTGATGGAGCTACAGGAGCCACTGGTGCAGACGGAGCTACAGGTGCAACAGGTGCTGATGGAGCTACAGGTGCTGATGGAGCTACAGGAGCCACAGGTGCTGATGGAGCTACAGGTGCCACTGGTGCTGATGGTGCTACAGGTGCGACAGGTGCTGACGGAGCGACAGGAGCCACTGGTGCTGATGGAGCAACAGGTGCAACAGGTGCTGATGGAGCTACAGGTGCTACTGGTGCTGACGGAGCCACAGGAGCCACAGGTGCAACAGGTGCCGATGGAGCAACAGGTGCAACAGGTGCTGATGGAGCAACAGGAGCGACTGGTGCTGACGGAGCAACGGGTGCTGACGGAGCTACAGGTGCAACAGGTGCTGATGGTGCAACAGGTGCAACAGGTGCTGATGGTGCAACGGGAGCCACTGGTGCCACTGGTGCTGATGGAGCTACAGGTGCGACAGGTGCAACAGGTGCTACAGGTGC